>Ga0247765_1000532_pt1 | contig 28661 bp, 37 predicted proteins | sample UWRJL106311C6_FD_179949 | JGI IMG/M metagenome (GOLD analysis project Ga0247765, IMG submission 179949) | Plant litter microbial communities from Arlington Agricultural Research Station in Wisconsin, United States - UWRJ-L106-311C-6 | ecosystem: Environmental > Terrestrial > Plant litter >...
TTGTTTGTTGTGGGTTGGGGGGGGGGGTGGGGGGGGGGGGGGGGGGTTGGTTTGCCCCAGTGTATGATAGGTAACAACACCGTTGGGGAAGTGGTCCAGGGTGAACGATACAAAGAAAAGAGAGGCTATATCTTTCCCTGTTTGACTGGGACGGGCTGGACGGGAGACCCTCAGGCTGAAGTCTGGGCTATTTGGGGAGTGGTGATGGCGCTGACTGGGCGTGCAATGTAGAGAGCCATTGAGTATTTTGGTTGGTCGGCCATTGGGCTTGTGGACAGGAAGGAGCGAACGGGGAAGCCAGAGGCACTCGGCGGGGGGGCTGGGAGCGTTGGCGGCGTGGCCTCTCGCGACCTCAGCTGCTGTCTCCCCTCCACCGACAAACAGGGCCAGGGGACTGGCCAAAACGACAAGCCCCAAGAAGAAAAGCTCCCACTCCAAGACGCTCGGACCATCTCTCGTACTGAAGCACCGCAATTCCCAAATATTTCTCTCCTGCCTCGCGTGAGTCCCGTAGTGAGAAAACTTCCGCCCACAACCAAACGTTTCCCTGTCCCGAACCGCGCATTGTGCCCCGGCCTCCCACACCGTGCAATCCATCGTCATTCATCGACCCGCGCAGCCGGCTACGCGCCCCGAGTCTTTTTTTTACCCTGTGCACGCGAGCAACGCGTCAACTCGTAGGCTGTCCGCGACTTGCAAAAGTTGACTCTGACATCACTTGAAGAGAAGCGCGCAACCATCCTCAATCCCCGTTGTTCGCCACGCCGCACGACACCCACCATGTCTGGCGAGAGCAGTGACAACGCGCCCGCTGTCGCGCCCGATGTCGTAAAGAAGCATACCGATATCAAGGACGACGCGCCTGCCAACGTTCTAGCCACGGATGCCGCAGACGAGAAGCCTGCTGCCGCTGTGGCTGCCTCCGCCGCTGACGCACCCGAGGCCAGCGCATCTGCCCCCTCGGATAAAGAAGCACCTTCCAAGCCAGACACAGGTAAGCCATTGCATTGCCGCAATGCGCCTCTCGACCTTCTTGCTTGTTCTCGATCTGACACTAATTCTCTCGCCCAGCTTCCGCCGATAAAATGACCGATTCCCCAGCCGAGAAGCCCGACGTAGAGATGGTCGATGTTCCTGCCGCGCCATCCGAGGCACCCATTACCGAGGGTGAAGGAGCTGCTGCCGCTGTTGCCCCAGACGCCCCCGCGACAACAGCCCAAACACCGAACAAGTCCAAAGCCAAGCGAAAGTCGGCGGGCGCAGCCGATGCCAAGGGTAAGAAGCTCAACAGGAAGCAGTCAAAGGCGCGCATCACGCATCTGGACGCGCAGCCCGGTGACCATTATTATGTCAAACTCAAGGGTTTCCCCCAATGGCCCGTCATCATCTGCGACGAGGACATGCTCCCGCAGCTACTGCTCAAATCACGCCCCGTCACGGCCAAACGCGCAGATGGAACCTATCGCGAAGACTATGCCGATGGTGGCAAGAAGGCGGCGGACAGAACGTTCCCTGTCATGTATCTCCACACCAATGAATTGTAGGTTCTTACTGTTTCCTGATGACGTCTGTCACCGCCGCGTCATGTCCTTCGGCTAATTGACTCTGCAGTGGCTGGGTTGCCAATACCGACCTCATCGAGCTTGACCCAACGACGGTTAAGGACATGAAATCGGACAAGATGAGAAAGGATCTGCAAGCGGCCCACGACCTGGCAGCCGCTCAACATCCACTGAGCCACTACAAGGAGCTGCTGCATCAATTCCAGGAGGATCTGATTGAACAAGAAAAGAACAAGGCCGCCAAGGCCGCGACGCCTAAGAGTAAGAAGGCCAAGGCTACCGACGATGAGGCAGATGACCTCGAGATGGCAGATGCGGGCGATGAGGATGATGAACCCAAGGATAAGAAGGCCAAGAAGCGTAAGGCCGAGGACAGTGCAGAGGTATGTTCAAAGGTCCCTTTTTGCAAGTGGGCAGCATTTGCTAACAATCAAAGACACCGCAACGGTCAGATTCTGTCAAAAAGCCCAAGATCAAACTAACAACAAACTCGACCCCCAAGACTAACGGCGCCACTCCATCGACGAAGCCTGCCAAAGCGGCAACCGAGGCCAAGCCCACAAAGTCCAAGGCTAAGAAACCCAAGGAGTCAGAAGAGAAAGAAAAAGAGCCTGTGACATCGCCTAAGGAGCCAGAGATCTCTCCCGAGGAGCGGCACCAACGGAAAGAGGTACGCGCCGACAGCTAGCTACAGTTGGAGAAAAGTTGCTAACTGTCTATTCCCACAGAAAGAAGTTCTTTTCTGCCGACACAAGCTCCAGAAGGGACTACTCACTCGCGATCAAGAGCCGAAGGAGGAGGAAATGAAGTCCATGTCGGAATATATCTCCAAGCTTGAACGCATGCCCGACCTCGAAGTCAGCATCATTCGGACGACAAAGATCAACAAGGTACTCAAGGCCATCTTGAAACTAAATAACATTCCAAAGGACGACGAACTCAAGTTCAAGCCGCGGTCTCAGGCCTTGTTGGATACGTGGAACAAGTTGCTCGCCGTCGAAGAGACTCCAGCGGATGGCGCCAATGGCGTCAAGGTCAAGGATGCCCCCAAGACGAACGGCGTTAAGAAGGCTGACACAGCCGAACCTGAGAAGCCCACGGAAGAGGCCAAGCAGGAGAAGCCCAAGAAGGAGGCCAAGGAGGAAGTCAAGGAGGAAGCCAAGGCTGCTGACAAGGCAGAGACTGCAACTCCTGCAGAGAAGCCAGCCGAAGAGGTAAGATTGCCAATCTGCAACGTGGCGACGCGAACTGACCCATTCCAGACCAAGGCCCTGGAGACAGTTGAAGCATCGACTTGAAGAAATACAGACTTGGAAAGCAAATGGCTGGAAATTATGACGACAACTCTGACTTGGTGAGGAAGATTTTCCTCATGTACAACTACGTGGCTCGAAAGTTCTGCACATTTGGAGGGATGGGTGTTCCGGGTTGGAGCTCTAGCATTTTTCTCGTCTGGCTCTGTCCTTCTCTCTTTGCAGTCCCTTTGTCCCTCGGTTTTCGCCGGTTGATCCGGTATCTTGCTTTTGGATCATTCTTCCTTGAAAGAACACATCCGATCACGGCCATGGGTATCTGAGTCAAGATTAGGATCGACACGGAATGCGAGACCGAAGGAGGAGGGTGACGGGAAGTGAGATGGAGAGGAGACAGGACAGCGAAGGGGGCGCAGCCCGCCTTTTTTTTGTCACTAAGAAAAGCGAGTCCGCGGAACTCAATGGTATGGCTATGGATGAAATACTTGGTTTTTGTCTTTTGGGGGCGGTATGTGCTTGTTTTTTGTCCCTTTTTTTCCCCTCTTATCGGTTCGGATTCGGTCTCTATGATGGAATGGCCAGGTGGACGCAACGCAGACCAGGGAGGCAGGAAGGGTGGATGGGAGGGATCCTTGTCTCTCTGAAACGTGGTGGGCGAGGATGAGCGTGTCGAGACGATTGTGGACATGGACAGTCAGTGCAATGGCAGCGAACAAAAAATGGTAGAGGTTCCATAAGCGCGTTCTGGGATGCTTTTCCCTTATATGTGTGATGCGAAGTATGTATGAGCGGAAATGAACAAAGGGGGTAGTGGGAGTTGAGCAAAGGTGGAAGAAGAGCGGAGGAGAGGAAGGAAATCACAAGATCGACGAGAGAAGATGAGGACAGGAGGAGGAAGACGCAGAAAGAGGCGAAGCACAGAATAGTAAGCCGCGAAAGGGATTAGGACCAAATGGGAGTTTGCTTGGTGTTCGAATATCTATGATATCACCGTATGCATTCATTTTAGGTCCCGGCTGGTCAATTGGGATTGACGAGCGTTTTCCGTGTTTATCCCGTCCACAGTAGGCATATCTATCCCCTCCCTGTAAGTTGGAGGTGTCTCAAGGCCAACCAGAGGGTGAAGTGTGGCGCATCTGTTAAGGCTTGGTGGCTTGTGCCGTTCTCGCCTCGCGTCAAGTCGCGTTCCCGTCCATCTCACACAAGCCACACTTACCAGGCCAACAAGTGAACAGCCACTCAACTCAGTTCTCAAAACCTTCTAAACCCCAACTTCAAGCATGGAGGATCTCAACCTTGACGAGGAAGGTTTCCAACATGATGACCAGAGGGTAAAACCTATTCCTTTGATCCCCCTTTTCCGTAACCTCACTCACCGTTTTTTGTCTTGCATGCTCATCCTGGGATGAGAATTGCGGCTAATAAGAAACTAGGCCGCCTTCATATTCACGCCTCCCACTTTAGCTACACCGGCATCGACAGCCAAAACCAAAGGGAGAGGCAAGGAAAAGGAAAAAGAAGCCCGAAATGCAAAGCAGAGGAAGGTATCAATAAAGTCCTCACCACGCCGGAGAAGTGGTGCAGAGGGCGAGGGGGGTGGAGCAGGTGGTAGTGTGGACGGGGAGGGTAATATCTTTCCCCGGCTTTTTGATGGGAGGGAAACAGCATCTTGTGTGAAACTGAGAGAGGGGTTATATGAGAGGGCTTGGGGGGTGTTGGATGAGAGGATTCAGGTTTGTTTGCCCATTTTATCACTACCCTTAGCTGTTGGTGATCCGGGAGTTCTCTCAACTTCGTGGGATGTTCAGATGGGTCGAGCGGAACAATTGGCCCGGACTGACGAAAGGCTAGGATGTCCTTCGTAGAGCAAATGCCCAAACGCTGTGCGAGGTCGCGACATTCATACGCGCCGCCGAGAAAGAACAGTGAGTATATTCCATCTCCCCCTTTGTTTGATGGCGGGGGTTGTGCTGACAATGGCAGTGAAAAAATTCCCGCGGGTTTCATCATCACAGGTCCAAATATCACATCTCAGGATCTGTTGTTTGTCCAGCTCGCCGAGACCCTCTGCGGCGATGGCTCGGCTCGCTTTGTACGGCTGCGGTCAGGGGAGGTCCCGAACCTAAAAGCGGCACTAAGAAGGATCATCCGAGACGCGAGTGTAGCAAAAGGTTCCTCCAGCGATGATGCCGAAGATGACGGCGAAGTTGATGGAGAAGAGTCTATTGGCCAAGATGCGAGTACTCCCAAAACCTCGCCGTGATGCTTCTGACGTAGAATAGGGCCGGAAATATCTCAACTACGACCTCGAGGCACTGCATATCTCGCTAAAACGTCAGGGTTTGCAGCGAGTTGTTGTAGCCTTCCAGGACAGTGAGGCTATCGATAATGTGCTGATGTCGGATCTGATTCAACTTTTCCAGTTGGTGTCCCCCAGATACTTGCCAAGATAAAAGCTCACAACGGCAGTTCATGGCACGACCGTATCAAGTTCTCTGTCTTGTTTGGTATCGCCACTTCGGTGGACCTCTTCCAGGCGAGACTGCTCAAGTCAATAACCAGACATCTCTACGGTGGCCAGTTTGATGTGGTTCAATCCGGTTACGTGCTAGAGGCTGTTTTCAAAACTGCAATTGCGGGGAGCAAGGCCACGCTGAGGCTAGGACCGTCGCTGCTTCAAGGCTTGTTGGAGCGACAGAAGGACCAGGTTGCCGGTATCCAGGCATTCATCAGCTCCTTGAAGGTGTGTCTCTTTCTGACATTGCACGTACCTGGCTCATAAACTGGATGTAGTATGCATATTTGTGTCATTTTTACGCAAACCCGTTGAGTGTTCTTGCCCAGGATAAGCTGGAACGCAAGACACTCCAGCCAGAGCATCTCGAAGCGATCCGGACGCTGGACTCGTTCAAATCTCACGTTGAGGCGGCCGTAGGTGGCAGACAGCTTACCCATGCTCGATCTCTTCTGGAAAACGACAACTATCTCATTGAGCAGGTCCTTGGGCACCCCGAGACTAGAAGAGAGCGCCTCAACCGGCTTCTTCGATCATTACATCTGATTAGCACATCAGGCTTGCTGACTGCGTCTTTCGCCAACCTCTACATAGTCGCCCTATCCGAGGGTATCGACTTGTCTTCGGAAACATTTCCAGTGATCGACAAGATAAGAAAGCTGGGGCCTAATGAGCTCTTGCCTGTGATGAGCCGTCTGGCTGACGCCGTACGAAGTGGGAACGCAGAGCTCAGCTTGCAAGGATGGGGAGATGATGCAGATGATTTTGTCTGCTCCCTAACCCAGATCCAAGATGAGATTGAGGCATTAGTAGAACGAAACAAGGGCAGCCGCCATGCGCTCAAGAGCACATACACGGCCCAAAGCAAAGTGCTCCGGACCACAGTTGTTGCGCAGAAAGTCCAGCTCAGCCACGATACAGCGACCCTGACGGAAGACGACAAGGCACTGACCAAGGCTGTTGACAGCCTTACCGAGCTGCTCGCGCGGCAAGTCGACTGCGAGCCAATAACAAGTCTCTTTCTTAACGAGGTCTGGGTTTACGACTCCCAATCCCCCTATCGAGATGTATTCATCCCCAAGCCGAGTTTGACGTTCGATCGCGCTCTCTCCCGACCGCATGATTATCTCGCCTGCTCGTGCTGCAAAAAGGCCGACGGCGCAATGATGGGCTCGTTACCCTCGACGTCGATACTTTACCACCTCTACCAGGAGGCTGGTCCTCTAATCAATGTGGCGGATTTGTGGACCGCATTCTATGCTGTCGTCGGAGAAGACACCGAGGCCAACCTTGACGAGCGAACCGCCTTGGCGCACTTTTACCGGGCGCTGGCGGAGCTCAAGACAATGGGTTTTGTCAAGACGAGCAGGAAGAAGACGGACCACATTGCGAAGGCCAAGTGGCTCTGACTGCAGATACGTTGTGTGGATGTTGGGCGTTGGCGGGTTGACCGAAAGAATGGGTGCTTATTATAATGAGGAATGTCATACACAATTATTTGGGAGAATCTCAGGGTATTGACGATTGAAGCTTGTCCGACAACAAGTGTTGATACGCTCGGCTCTGAACCATGTCCAAAAAGTATTTCGATTCCGAGTTCTGCATCAGTTCGCGAGACATGATAGTGTCCCGCGCTGACAGCCGATAGAAATACTGGAATGACCTTAACTCCCGTCTGAATGGACATTGTCAACGAAAGCGGCCATGTTCTTAGAAAGCGGAATGACAATGTCTTAGATTCTCACGACAGAGAACAAAGGTCCATAACGGTCACAACAATAGCCGAGTCGGGCTTTGACCAGGACTGTGGTGGAAAGAGCTATTTCTGGGACAAGCAGAACAAAGGTGGTAATCTGGACTGGCAAAAGAAAGAAGGCCGTCTTCAGCCGTCTATACAAGAATCCAAGGTTTCCCCCAGGCCGCTCAAGAGTCCATTTCAAGCAAATCTAGACAACGCACGAAGTATCATCCACCCCCTCTCCCCACCCATACTACGGAATCTTTTAGCTGTTAGGTTTGACAGCTGTTGTTGAGTTGAACCTTTTTTTTTCATCCAAAGGGTCAAGTAATCCCCTTTTTCTTGCTGCCGCCATTCTCTTCGTTATTATCCTTCATCTTCTTCTGATTTATCATATATCCTCTTGGACGGGGAGTATTCACTCACTTCTTCTGTTTTCTTATCACAAACCTTCTTCCAGAATATCGATTCACGGGCGTGGTATATCGGTAGAACAGTCACAGCCTCGTATTCACACACACACACACACATATATATATATATACCTTGGCGGGCCGCGCAGCATCGAATTCATAGAAGAGAGATACCGATACCCCAGGTACTAAAATACGGTATTGACCTCTTTTTGTAATAAACCCCTGCCTCATTTTTTTTCAAGTCGACGGCATCCATCAACACCAACCAACAAACAAACCCACGAGGCGCTGGTAACAACACCATCTCCTCACAGGGCCCTGAGACAACACCACTCACAAATGGACCACCACAACAGGAACAGCATCGCCTTCCACCCCCCGGGCCTTTCTCGGCGCGCCCAAACCAACGCCGACCTCCACGCCAAGCTCGCCCAAATGCGTCTCCCCCTGGCCCCCTTAGTGCAACTCACCACTGGCGCAACCCATCCCTCCTTCCCACCCACTCTCCTCTCCTTCTGGCTCCTCACTGAACCCGAGCTCGAATCTCTCGCCCACTTCTACCACCAGCGCACGCCGTGCGACTGGACCTGGCGGTATCCATGCCCCGTAGCATGGCCAGCGGGTCTGTCGTTAGAGCAGAAGCGGCGGCGGATAGGGCGGTTTATTGGTCTGAGGGGATGTGAGTCGCCCGTGGTGGTAGGGCAGATGCAGATGCAGCAGGTGTTGGTGAGGAGTGAGGAGGAGGTTGAAGAGGAGGCGAGGAGGGCAAGGTTGGCTGAGGAGGAGGAGTCGAGGAGGAAGAGGAGGTGGTATTGATGACCTCCTCATGAAAGAGGCCGACATGGACCGAGAAAGGGAGACGGGTGGTTTTTTGGTTTGATTTGATTTGACAATGGGATATAGCTTGGCGTTGGGAGGCATATCTGAAGCGGCTTGTTTTGGTTATTCTAACCGGGACATTGATTCCCAGGAAAATAATATTCTGCCTTGATTGTCCTGTCTTGTCCTGCCCTGTATCAGAAAGCAACCGATAATGGCACAAGTGATATTTACCTGATTACTGTACTCGCTGTCGACCTCCCATGATGTAAAACCCCATATACTCAATACACTACGCTGAGAACAGAAAACCACTTCGTTTTTCTCCTTTCCCACAGCAACCTATCCCAAACGCCGTGCGCAAATGCAACAAACATGTAACTTCTCCCAACCCCTGCTTCGTTCCAGACTATGTACGCTTTGCTTATTTCTTTCCCTTCTTCTTCTTGGACGCTTGGGACGGTGTACCTGCCGGCGTTGCCGAAACGCTCGCGGCTGGGACTACAACGGCATCCTCCTCACTCGTCGTAGTCTTGGCATCGTCTAACTCCTTCATAAACTCCTCCTGAACGGCAGCCCGGCGCTTCTCCCACCACTCCTTGTCCTGGTCTGCCTTTCCTTGGATCTCGTCCAGGTGTTCCCGAAGAGCGGTGTTTGCAGCGATCTCGTTGGCGGACTGGAAGATGATTTGACCCCAGTTCGGAGCGAGAGCATTAGCCTAGACCCAGGTTAGCTTCTACCTGCTTTGCACAACAAAGGATCCGTACCTCCATCACCACATCCCGAAGTTCCTCCTCCATCTCTTTCTCGGCGCGCTGGAACCGCTGCCACAAGTCGTCGCCGACGCTGCCACGCTGCAGCAGGGAGCTGCAGGCCGCCTTGGCCGTCCGAATCTGAATGATGCGATGGATGTCCTCGACCGCGCGTCGCAAAAGCGCCGCCCGGATGACACTGTCGGGAACCTTGGGCACCTTCTCAGAGCCTGCCTCAGGTTCCATGTGCAGAAGTGACAGGTAAATATTTCGTTGGAGATGGGGAGGGAACCAAGGCTCGAGGTTAGCGCTCTCCACTGAAAGGAAGCAAATGTCAGTCTCATACGTCACACTTCTCGGAGGGGGGTTTCATACAGGCTTTCCTCTTGCGGTAAATGGTCGAGAACGTGATAAATGTCCCGGTGAGAACGGTGAGGTAGGCAAAGGGGAGCACGAGGCCCCTCCAATCCACACTGAACATGGTTGCGATGCTTTTGCGACGGCTAGAGAAGAAGGATGACGAGAAAAGAAATAACCCAGAAAACGAAGAAGATGCGTAATAATTACACCGACCAGTCGTTTGGTGAACTTTACAGAACGTGACTCGGCAGAGTGTAGTGTCTTTCGTCCGTGGCAGCTGAGGAAGGCCTAGCAAGAATTGGCCCCTTTGAAAGAACAGCTTGACAACTTGCAACTTTTTGACGAACACCTTGTCCTCCAGGGTCAGGGTCACAGCGGCCAATAAGCATGGCAGCCAAGCACAGTCAAGCCCCACACTGACAGGTACGTACCTTTTTGGCTGGGCCCGGCCCGAAAGCCTCCGATGAGGTAGCATGGGCAGGTGGTTTTTGTGGGGTCGGGCGCCCGGCGAGGGGCAACTCCTTGGCCTCGCACGATTGTATGACGAAGGCCTACTGGAACCTAGAAGCCCCGCGAACCTCTTGCACTGCATGGGTGCATTTGTCAAAGGAAGCTTTTGACAGCTACCTGCCGAGACCGCAAAGCTTAAGAATTGGGTTTCTGTTTACCCGGAGCATATTTTTGTAGAAGAAATAACTTTTCTTTTTCCTCTCTGATCTGAAACCCACCTGGGAGCTACACATCGATCGGGTAGCTCGGTATTGCACAGTTTGCAAATCGGGTCTCCGGGCGCCAGCCTTACCGTCGCTATGCTGCTCAGAATGCGCACTCCCGATGGCATGTTTCGCCTGACGGTAGAACCAACCGAGACATTTAGCGACCTCGGTCACAAGGTTCGTAACCCAAGTCTTCCACGTTAGGGCGCTCGTGGATAGGAGGTGCGATACTGACCCTTCTAACTAGCTCCTCGAAAGCCTGCCCCCAACAGTCGACCCCAAAACTATCACGCTGTCAAACAGCTTCAGCGGCGGCGACAGGAAAAGAATCGGCGAAATAGCGAGGTTCAAAATTAGCCAAATAGGTTTGAGGCAAGCACTGCTGTCCAACCTGAGCATGAGCTAGAGACTAATTTGGGATCTAGCCATGGAGACCTCATCTTTATCACCTATGCGCACCAGGATGCGGTAACCAATGGCAGCAGCTTGACCGACGATGCGAAGACCGCGATCCAGACCTCGACGAACCGACTGAACGGAAAGCCCGTTCTCCCCACTGAAGATTATCCTATCGACCCTCCACCAACCACGACCCCCGGTGAGAGAATAAAGAACCCGTGGGAAGTGGTCAGGCAGAGCGCGCTGGACGATCGTCTCGATAAGCTCGATGGCAAGATTCCGAGAGGCAGGGACAAGATGTGCCGCCATGGACCCAAGGGCATGTGCGACTACTGTATGCCGCTAGATCCATTTAATCCCCAGTACCTGGAAGAGAAGAAGATTAAGTACATGTCGATGCATTCGTACCTGCGCAAGATCAATTCTGCGACCAACAAGCCCGAACTAGGCGCTTCATACATTCCCCCACTCGTCGAGCCTTACTACCGGGTCAAACGCGATTGTCCGTCCGGCCATCCCCAATGGCCCGAGGGAATCTGCACCAAATGTCAGCCTAGCGCTATCACACTCCAGCCCCAAGCGTTCCGCATGGTCGATCACGTCGAGTTTGCCTCGTCAAAGATCATTGACAAGTTCTTGGACTCGTGGCGGCGATCTGGTAACCAGCGCATGGGATTTCTTTATGGCAGATACCTCGAGTATGATGTGGTGCCTCTGGGAATCAAGGCTGTCATCGAAGCTATTTACGAGCCACCGCAAGTTGATGAGATTGATGGCATTACTCTCGGCTCTTGGGACAACGAGAAGGATGTCGACCAAGTGGCCAAACTCTGCGGCCTTGAAAAGGTCGGCGTCATCTGGACGGACCTTCTCGATGCAGGGAAAAATGATGGCTCTGTCATCTGCAAACGACACGCCGACTCGTATTTTCTTGCCTCTCAAGAAATCACATTTGCAGCACGCCTGCAGGCACAGCACCCCAAGGTGACGAAGTGGAGTGACACGGGCCGGTTTGGTTCCAACTTTGTGACATGTATCGTCTCTGGCAACGAGGAAGGCGCAATTTCAATTTCGTCGTATCAAATGTCAAACGACGCGGTTGAGATGATTCGGGCGGACATCATCGAACCATCTGCTGATCCGACCGTCATGCTCGTCCGTGAAGAGGAAGAGGATGATGGGTCACCAAGCAGGACACGGTACATACCCGAAGTGTTTTACCGGAAGATCAATGAATACGGGGCAAATGTGCAGGAGAATGCGAAGCCGTCATTTCCTGTCGAATACCTCTTCGTCACCCTCACGCATGGCTTTCCCGAAACAGAAAAGCCCCTCTTCACTGACGACGGCTTCCCTATCGCGAACCGAGAATACCTTGGAGAGTCGCAAGAGCATTCCGCCGTCGCCAAGATTCTCAAAATAAACCAGAAGAGCAACGAGCTCAACGCATCCAACTTCCACCTGCTATGTTTCCTCCATCAGATGGGCGTCCTTTCCGAGGTAACCACCACTCGATCCGTGGGTGTCTAAAACTGACCGGATTGTAGGAGGAAGAGGGCCTTCTTTGCAGGGCAGCCACGCAGCGCGATCTCGCCGAGTCATTCCAGCTTCGGTCGACATCAGGATGGCAAACGCTTCTTGTCATCCTCCAATCAACTGGTGAGAGAAATCCAAAACGCCCCCGGTCCGGTGACACTTCGATAGACGGAGGCCCAACTATTCGTGGCGGTAGTAGTGCTGCTGCTTCCTCTTTCAGACAAAACAACCCGTCCGATAGCGATGAACCCCTTGCTAAGCGATTTGCTGCTTTCAGGTTGAATGGAGACCGACCTTCACGCACTACATGAATCTTAGGGGAGGGTTGGCGAGATTGAGATGGGAATTCCGCTTGGGTTTTTGGCATGATGCCTGGACGTATACGAGCTGGACTTTGGGTTCAGTGGATTTTCGTCCTGACCGTAGCGCGTTAGGTGTAATTCAAGTTCAGTATTAGTTGCTAGTGTGTCTGATTAAGCGACGTTGTCTGGGATTGTTCTGTTTCCTCGAGGTGCTCACTCAAGTCCCTGAAATGCAATATCTCTGTGTCGTAGAGTTAAAAACATGATGTATCTTTTCCTGTGATATGGAGCCTAAAGAAGACGGGCCCCCTCTGCACACAAAAGCTAATGGGCATTAACTTCCCAGAACACATATGAGCTGCAGAAAGACTAAACGCAGAATTGGTTACTCATGCTGGCAAACTTTTATCTAGTTAGGTATACTGCGAAGTTTTATGCCAATTTGGCTCAATGAAAAAGTTACGGTATAGAAAAGAGAGCCATAAAAAAGCGAACAGAAAACCCGTCCCGCTCCGCCCGAAATCCCGTATTGAACGCCCGTTTGGTTTCACTCTTTCCTGCAAAAAAAACCACCGCTCGGAAATCACATCATACCTACAAGGGCTTGCCGCCAATGAATTCGGACCACCTGCGAACCTCTGATGGAATACCCTCAGGCCGAGGCAGCTTCTCGCTCATGCACTGAGCGAAGAGGATGGCCGTCTACATATGGTCAGCAACGCGTCACAAGTCATGCTTTAGCGTAATAGCGCGAGTCACTCACCTGCGGCTCCATGAACAATGGCACGCCAAAGTCAACAGCATTGCGGCGCATGACATAGTCGACATCCATGATTGTCTTGCCCCGCGCCTGAGCAAGGTTGAATACACCGCGGATGTCATACTTCTTAAACACCTCACGAAGCGCCCGCTTGTCATCCCTGGGGAACTCAATCACATCAACGGTGATCTTGTGCTTGCACGTCGACTCGAGGAATTGCTTCACCTCCTCATCGGCCGCATAGAGCTTGTAACCGAGAGGAGCAACGTAGTCGGCAACTCTGGTGAGCCAGTCCTTCTTCAGCTGTCCGCCAAACAGGAGACCCTCCCCGGGCTCGGGCACCCGGAAGTTCATGGCTGACTGCAGAGATGCCCAGTAGGCGTCGACCAGATCCTTACCGAAACATGCCATCTCACCTGTCGATGCCATCTCGACCCCAAGGAAGGGGTCAGCTCCGGCCAGACGAGTCCACGAGAACTGAGGCACTTTGGTTGCAACGTAGTCGCGCTTAACAGCCATCAGGTCGGTCGGGTCGGGTATACCCTCGCCGGCAATGGCCTTAGTAGCAACGTCGATGAAGTTGGTGCCAAGAACCTTGCTCACGAAGGGGAACGAACGAGAGGCCCGGAGATTGCACTCAATGACCTTGAGTGCGGGGGATCCACCCTCGGGGTCTTCAGCCTTGATGATCTGCATGTTGAAGGGACCCGTGATCTTCCAAGCCTTGGCCACCTTCTCCGCAATTTCCTTGACACGCTGCATCGTGGTTTCGTCGAGGCTGACGGGCGGCAGCACCAGGGTAGCATCACCAGAGTGAACACCGGCTTGCTCCACGTGTTCACTGACCGCATGCACGATCAGCTTACCCTGGGAGGCGACGCCGTCAACGTCAATTTCCTGGGCCCCCTCGATAAATTTGCTGATCACCACAGGGTGGTCAGGGGAGACGTTGCTTGCAGCCTCAAGTTTATCCTTCAGGTCTTCCTTGCTGTGAATGACCGTCATAGCTGCTCCCGACAGAACATAAGATGGGCGGACAAGGACAGGGTAGCCGACTTCCTCGGCAAACTTCTCTGCGGCCTCTACATCGGTGAGTTCCTTCCACGCGGGCTGGTCGATGCCGATGCTGTCGAGAATCTCAGAAAACTTTTGCCTGTCCTCTGCCTTGTCGATGTCCCGCGGGTCGGTTCCGAGGACCTTGGCACCACCAGTTTCCTGAAGGCGAAGGGCAATATTTTGCGGCAGCTGACCGCCGACCGACACCACCACATTGCTGGCACCCTCAAGCTCATAGATGTCCATCACGCGCTCATAGCTCAGTTCATCGAAATAAAGGCGGTCGGCCTCGTCAAAATCAGAGCTTACCGTCTCGGGGTTCGTCTTCACGGAGATTGAAATATCAGTACCATTCATATGGAAAGCCTGGGCGCTTCAATAACAGAAGGAGAGAAGTGGACACTTACATTGATCATGACCGTCTTTTTGCCCATTTTCCTGAGAGCACGGGTGGCGCTGACAGCGCACCAGTCGAATTCGACAGAGCTGCCAATGCGATACACTCCCGAGCCGAGAATAATGGTGCCCTTGTCTTCAAAGGTGATGTCGTGCGAAGAGGCGTTGTACGTGGTATAGAGGTAGTTGGTGTCAGCCGGGAACTCGGCCGCGAGGGTGTCGATTTTCTTGACCCACGGCCTGATACCAAACTCTAGTCTCAAAGCGCGGACCGCGTCCTCAGTGTTGCCGACGGCCATAGCAATCTGCTTGTCCGAGAATCCCAGCTTCTTCGCCTTGAGGACATGCTCCCTCTTCAGACCCCGCAGGCTACCAACCTGCTGGAGCTCTTGGTTGCAGTCGACAATATTCTGAAGCTTGTATAGGTACCATTTGTCGATCTTGGTAAGCTCATGCACGCGGTCAACGGAGTAGTTCTCGTGGAGCATGGCCTGGCCAACAGCCAACCACCGGCGGTCCGTGGGATTCTGGAGTTCAAAGTCGAGATCCTCAAAGTCAGCACCCTGGAAGCCGACAAACCTAGGATCGATTTGTCTGATGGCCTTCTGGAAAGACTCTTCGAAGGTACGGCCAATTGCCATGACTTCCCCGACCGACTTCATCGCACTGCCAATGTCCCGCTTAACGTGCTGGAACTTGGAGAGATCCCACCTGGGAATCTTGCAGACGATATAGTCAAGCGAAGGCTCGAAGTTTGCTGTCGTCGTCTTGGTCACAGCGTTGGGGAGCTCGGGCAGGCTGTGACCAAGGCCAATCTTGGCAGCTGTGTAGGCCAGGGGATAGCCAGTCGCCTTAGAGGCTAGGGCAGAGGACCGAGAGAGACGGGCATTGACCTCAATCACCCTGTAGTCTAGGCCATCCGGCTGAAGAGCGTATTGAACGTTGCATTCGCCAACGACACCCAGGTGACGAACAATCTTGATGGCGGCAGACCGGAGCATGTGGTATTCCTCGTCGCTCAGTGTCTGACTTGGTGCGACGACAATCGAGTCACCGGTGTGGATTCCCAGGGGGTCGAAGTTCTCCATGTTGCATACCGTAATGCAGTTGTTGCTCGCATCACGTACGACCTCATACTCAACCTCCTTCCAGCCTTTGAGGGACTTCTCAACCAGAATCTGGGGAGAGAGTGTGAGCGACCGAGCGGCCATGTTCCGGAGCTCTTCTTCGTTGTTGGCGAAGCCAGACCCCAGACCACCCAGCGCATAAGCCGCGCGGACAATAATCGGGTAGCCGATCTGTGAGGCAGCTGCAAGGGCCTCATCGACCGTGTTGACGGCAATTGACTTCGCAATGGGGATGTTGATCTCCTCAAGGGCCTTTGCGAAGAGATCTCTGTCCTCACTAAGCTCTAGCGTCCTTACGCTTGTTCCCAACACCTTGACGCCGTACTTCTCGAAGAGACCGAGCTTCTCCATCTGCACGCCGAGGTTGAGAGCGGTTTGGCCGCCGAAAGAGAGGAAGATTCCATCGGGCTTCTCCTTTTGAATCACGTACTCAACGTACTCGGGCGTGACGGGAAGGTAATAAACCTCGTCGGCGAGGACATGATTCGTCTGAATAGTGGCAATATTCGGGTTGATGAGGACAGATGAGACTCCTGCCTCTTTGAGTGCCTTAAGGGCCTGCGCTCCTATTTGCATGGGGTGCTGTTAGTGTTTCGTCTCTTTGGCAGTCGTTGTCGTGTGACTCAGTCTAATACACCGCCTTGGACTTTGGCTGGGAGGGACAACATACCCGAGTAGTCAAACTCTCCAGCCTGCCCAATGGCAAGACCACCGCTACCGATAACGAGGACCTTCTTGACGTCGATGTGCTCCTTGGGCTTTATGACGCCGCTCTCGAGGTAGGCCCTCGGATTCGGGGCGGACTGCGCGACGCCCGGGCTGGCGCAAGCACGGGCGGCGGAGAATAGGCGTTTTTGGGTCAATTGGCTTGCCGCAGCCTGGCCTGGAGTCTGAAGTCTGGCATTTTGAGCAGCGGGTGTGAGGACACCTAATTGAGCTGACGGGAGGGGTACTCGTCGACCGTGTCGGAGGAGAGCCGGGGCCCGGCCCGCCTTGTAAACCGTCGACAGCATGTCTGGGAAAGTTTAAAGAGAATTGGAGAGAGGACCGCAGAGCGGGCACCCTGATTCTCAAAAATGCAAAAAGCAGGAATCCCGGGTTGGATCTCAAGCAGGCTTTCCCAGTCCCTCTCACTACGCCAATTGCCAAGTTTTTAGGTGTCACCGCTTGAGTTCTCGCTGGAATTTTTCGATGGGGGGAGGGCTGGTGGTTGATCGATCCCGATTCTCAGAACTTGGCTCCGATGTGGAGAAGCCTGATAAGAGATAAGGCTCTTTCAGAGCGAAAAAGAGTCATTGGGGACCTGGTTTCGCTGAAAAATTTTCCAAGCACCTGGCGCCGGCTCCCCTCCGACAGCGGAACCTGTCAATTTACTTTTCGCCTCATTGTGGATGGGATTCTGCAGTTGGGGCCAATGATGGAATCACCATCGCAATCTGTGTTTCCCATCACCCCCTTGCAGCGTCAGAGCTGGCCCCTCCAACAGTTCTAATATCTCTCATGACATGACGATGAAACAAGCTTCACAGAACCCATTGTGGCAGATACTTCTATTGTTAAATTCCTTCAGTTGAGCTAGGATAGCGGTCTTAGACTCTCAACAGATTTTGCCAACAAAGATGTTGGAGCGAGGCGGTTTTCCATCTGGTAAACGGGCTACCCCACCCTCGAGCTGACCTTGCAAAAATTGCTTGCTGGGCTCTCATTGGCCAATGCCATGCAATGCATGGTCGAAAAAATTCCCCTCATCAGGCGGTGAGCGTCAGATGCAGAATGATGGCACAAAGCCCAGACCACGCTGACAGCTGGCTCCAGCCCCTGCTAGCATCCCTGTCGGTTTGGAAGCTTCACGAATCGGGCGTTGCCTAGTCAAGCCAGTCTTCGATCGGTCCTTTCCAGGTTGCCAGTTCACTCAGTTCACTCAATCTTTTCCTCTAGCATTCCGCTTTTCCTGCCAAGGAATTACACTACAAAACTCGGTATAGCACCTAGGTAGTGTAGCCGCCGGGATTCACCCGCTGCTCTAATCCTTGTCTAACCGTACCGCTGGATTCCCTGCGATGAAGTTGAGATCCACCTTGTGACCGAGTAACTCCCGAATATTAGAGATCCCATACTTAATCATAGTTGGGCGTTCTGCAGTCATCAGCACTAGTTTAAGCTCGGAGGACAGGAGGTAGCAAACCTAAAGACAGACCCCATCCATAAACACGCAGGTCACTAGGTAGACCCACTGATTCCAAGAACTCGGGTCGGAACATGCCACTGTTACCAATTTCAACGAGTTTGTTCAGGCCCTTGTGGAAAGCAAAAATCTCCATGCTGGGCTCGGTATAGGGGTTGTATGCCGGTTTGAACTGAAGGTCGGTGAGGCCCATCTTGCCAAAGAAGGTCTCCATGAACTCCATGAGGCCGCCAAGGGTGAGACCGTAGTCGGCGATGACGCCTTCAACCTGGTGGAACTCGGCAAGATGTGTGGCATCAACTGTCTCGTTACGGAAGACGCGATCGATGGAAAAATACCGAGCCGGCGGTACTCGTCCGTCCTTGTCTTTTTGAGAAGCTAGCTTGTGCAGCATGGCGGCTGACACGGCTGTTGTGTGAGTCCGCAGAACAAGGCGCAATGATTCCTCGGGGGACCAGGGATATCTGTAACCTATTGATCCAAACTTTCCGTTCTCGTGAACCTGGCGCACGTTCTCCCAGACTTCTTCATAGTCCCGAGTGTCGCCTGGTGATGTAGCCCGAGGCTTGTCTGCTACCTTGGGGTCTGAGATGTAGAAGGTATCCTGAAGGTCACGAGCAGGATGTTGTTGTGGAACGAAGAGGGTATCAAAGTTCCAGAAACCAGACTCGACATAGCGGCTGGTGGGCATCTCCTCGAATCCCATTTCAAAGAAAATCTGCCTGAACTCGTGTCTGACCTTGCCCAAGGGATGCAGAGCGCCGGCGTTCTGATCGGCCCCAAGGGCCTTGAGATTGTATGGCTTGAAGGCACCTGTCTTCCACACATCAGAGGTAAGCATATCGTCGGTTACATCCGTCTCTTCCTTGGCAATCTCGAGCGCAAACTTCGGACCCTTGGAAATCTTGAAGCTAATAACCTTCTGCACCTTGACGAGTTTGCGCTTCTTTAGGTCGGCGAGAACTCTTGCGTCAGGGTGCGTTCGCGTCTCCTTGACGGTGCGGACTTGCTCAAGTGTAACGTCCTGGATAGATTCGGTCTGGCAGTGGCGCATTGGGTCAGCTTCTGGCTGGGAAAGCAGTTGCGCAATGGGAAGGGACACAAACTGCAGCCTTGAATCTCCCATCCTTGGTCCTAGAAATCCACTTCTCCTTGAAGGCTTTGCTCTGGCCAACCTTGGTGACGGTCTTATCGCCAATGACCTTTTCAAGCTCATGCACCGCCAACCCCTCAACGGCCTGGCGCAATGCTTCGAAAACACGGGCTTCGTGACTCCCATTGGCAGCAATCTGGTCGCCTTCCGGTTCTAGAATGTACTCCTCTCTTTCGATCTGGTCGTACTTAACCATGTCGCGGGAGGCGAGGCGATCAAGCGCGGCCTTTATGTCGACAAAGGTGACCGCGGGGAACACTTCTGCCGAAAGAATCGGCTCCGCCCGAGAGAGCGCATGAAGAACCTCATGGGTCAGGTCTTTCGGGGCAGCTTCTGGAGCCATTATTGCAGCGTTTTACACTTGCGCGGTGGTTTCTTGCGGACGGCGGCGACTCGGCGTTGTAAGCCAGATGCTGGTGTTGAAGCTACATTTGAGTCACTCTGTCCCGCACCCAAATTCATGCCCCTCCAAACTTGGGCTTGATCCACAGCAAGGGTCCCGCGCTCTGGGCCCCACCAACTGCCCAGCGATTTTCCACTGCAAGCCTCGAGCACCTCGAAAGGTGTTTGCACGGTACTTAAGAATATACCCCAGCAACTGGATTCGACATCAAGTTTCTCGTTTTTTTTTTCGCTCTTGTTTTACTGGCCGTAAGAAAGAGCAAAGCATTATCGAGGCCTGTACATATTCACTCAACCCTACCTCCCGTCAGCCAGTTTGCGACTGCTTGTCTCAGCTCGAAACTAACAATCCCTCAGTTTCCAACCCTAACCCTCAGCCTGCAACCTGCCGAGGCACGCGCCACATTGAAGCGCGAAAGCCAGTTTATAGCGAGGTGAGGAGCAAAGCTTCATCGATAGGAATTCGTAATCACCTTCAGCGTCGTCCGCGGGGTCGCATGACAACGTATTGCCACCCAAGGCGGCGAGAACCATCGCCAGCCGGATACACCTTTACAACCTTCCATATCGCTGTCATACAGCTATGTAAGACTCGGCCGACGACGTCATTTCTACACCGAGATAGTTGCGCCAAGTACAAATCCCGTCCCAACCTCGGCGAGCTATGAACGATGATCCCACCTCGAGCTTCGCGGCCCGGCAGCGCGCCACTGAGCCCGACGCCAACCATGAACAGGTCAGAGACCAACATGGTGCGGAGGAGGTTGATGAATCTTCGACCGCTTCGCAGCAGGAATCAGAGAGGAAGGAGAGGCGAAAGGCTGGCTTGATTAAAAAGCTTCAGTTCATGAGCCACCTACAAAAGAGCCTTGATGCGATAGTCTTCGCCTACCTCTGCACACTATATTACATGGAGTGAGCTTCTGGTCCCATCTTTCGCCATTGCCATCGATCTGACTTCTCTCTGCGCAGATGCTCTTTCCCCCGTCTCCTCTTGCGCGTCATCCCCCACTACATCTTCATATCTCCCAAAGAGAGCACGCTCTCCCTGCCAGCGCATCGCCCACACGTCTTTGCCATCTTCATACCAAACATACTGTGCATGTTCTTCCATGTGATCTTTGCGCTTCCGCAGGCAAGCGAGGCGACACGCGGGTACCTGCATGGGGGCGTCATTATCGATTTCATCGGACAGAAGCCGCCAACTTGGAGGCTAGCCCTCATTTCCCTCGACTTGGTTATTTGGGGTGTACAGTGTCTCATGCTCGCCGTCCACCAGGAGCGCGAAAAGCTTAGAAAGTTGGTCCTGCCGTCGCTGCAAACGGTGCCTGGTACAGAAACGACAGCAGAAACCTCAACCCAGGATTATCAAGCCGAAGAGCGAGGAGTGCTACGAGACAATACGGAGCTGGCGGATAATAATGATGAAATCGAGTTACAGCCGTTTACTGGACAAGCGTCGGGAGACGAAATACGGATGGGGGCGAGCTACGCCCAGGCCACGGTGGATCTGGTCGATGTCTTGTGGTCTGGCAATGCCGTTTTGGCCAATTTTCATATTGTACATGCCGTTCGAACAGTTGGAAATGACGTCCAGGGAGCCGCGGCTTACTCACTGCAGAGTATTGGTTATACCGCGTCGCTGGCTGCTGCCATTGCGGCGGAGAGGAGAGCGAGGCTATCTAGTCGGCGACAGAGGCCACAGCCCCAATAGATGAATTCTCACACAGGGCGCAGCTTGGTACCATGACACCTTAAGGCATGACCGTCGCCATGCTTGCTAAACACGCTCTTAGGGGCTAAACCGACCTCAGGGAGAGGTTCTGCTGTCCCTCGGTTGTTATCGAGATTAGACTCTTGATGTGTTGCCGCCGTCGGAATCTGAGCAAGTATGATTATCATATTTCATGCTACCTTCCTTCCAATGTTGCCCACTCCAGTTCCCTTCACAGAAATGAAGAGGTCACCCGAGCTCTCGTCGTCATCATCGACACTCCGTATACCCCAACTGCTCGCCCCGAATGCTTTCAGATCTCTGGCCAGTCCTATCGTCTCTTCTCTCCCCACTACATCTCTCCCTAACCTCAACCGCCCCACGTCCTCTGACCCCATGGCCATTAGCGTCAGCATGGTTGATACCGACACGGCGCTCGCACATCCGCCCTGTGCAATGATTTCCAGCAGCTGGTACGCACAGCGAATGCCAATATCCTCCGGTACAACACCGCCCTCTGGTGGCGCAACCTCGTCCGCCGAATAAATAACACCCTCAGCGCTCGACTCTGCCACCAAACTCAACCCAAAGCCAATACCAATCTTCTTCTTGCTGCCCGCCTTGTCCCCTACCAGCGGCGCTGGATCATACTGGGCCGCAACATGTATATCCGAAACTAGGGGGTTTAGAACTCCCCTCGCCGACGTGATCATACGGTTATTATGACTTGCCGACACACCCGTGCAATACGCCACGCCACGAATCCTCCTGATGCGTCCTGGCCGGCGGTTCAAATGCAGCGTCTTGGGCAACCGGACCTGGCTCGCGAAGCGTAGCTCTACCACGCCGCCGCCGCCGCGCCCGTGTGGACCGGCGCACGAGCGGGCTAACACGCGCAGCTCGATGCGGGCGGGCGGGATGCCAAAAAGTCTGTAAAGCGGGAGGACAGCGGTGCGAAATGTGTCAACCGAGATATCGCCGGCAAGGTGGGTAGCTGCAGTGATGACGCCGGGGCCGGAGAATCGGACGTTCATGTGGGCTTTAGAGAAGGGGGCGAGGAGGGCGAGCGGCATGAGGAAGTAGCAGATGCCCCGCGTGTTGTTGGCGGGGAGGGTGTGTTCGATGATATCGCCGCTGGAGCCAGCGCCAGGTACAGTGCCAGTGATAAGGCCCGGCTGATAGGTCATGGTCGTGCCGCTGTACGAGACGTCAATGAGGCTGCCATTTGTAACGGCTTCGAGGAGGCGCAGGAAGGAGATTTCGTGAGGGGCGAGACCGGGGTTTGTCGCGGAACTGCTGCGGATTTTGGAGATGTGGATTGGTCGGCCGGTCAGAGTCGCGAGAACCAGCCGTTGTGTGAAGGCGTGGTGGCCTGTGAAGCGCACAAATTCCGGTTTATCACCCGACATGGCCGTGAATATGTGGTCAGTCGGATCTAGGTTCCTTTGTGTTGTGAGATCTCGGCTTTCCTAGAAATTTATGTGGAGTTGTTCCCATCTAATCGCTTATCGATAAGAAGAAAAGTTTAGGGGCGCAGAGAACTATGTCTCGGCACTGCGGGTCCACGATCCTGGGATTCAATGGACCGTGACTGACCTTCTTGCCATTCATTTTTTAGGTTACTATTGCTTTCTTCAATGTGTTACTACTGGCATGCTGTACAGGCTTTCTCTTTCCCATGCCTCCCCGGACATTCTCTCTCGAGCTCAGCCGAACGAGCTATGTTTGCCAATCTTGCCTCACAACACTTCGAGGTTCAACTTCAAGTGTCCAGCCGTGGATAGCGCGGCGCGCTTCAAGTTCGAATGTCACCCGGCGACCACCGCCGAGAGCCACGACAATAAAGGCACTCAAGGACGCCCGGGAATCTTCAAACGATGCAAATTTCCATGAGATCATCGCTCGCATACAAAATGGCGAAGCCCCCGACGAGAAGGAGTTGGCACAGCTCGAGGCCGAGATCGACAAGAACAACCACGAGATTTCAGAAGCGCAGCAGAAAAACGAGCAGATGGGTGTCAGGTACTATGACCAAGACCCATCTGGTCAGTTGACCCAGTTGCGAGATAACGAAGAGTTCAGTGACGCCGCTTCCGGGCTCGACGCTGAGGTCGAGAAGCACATCAGCCAACTGGAGCAGCACATGTTGAAGATGATACGGATGTTCAAAGACCTGGAGAAGGAAGGTATGCCAGAAAGAGCCAGTGAGCTGAGGAAGCAGTTTAAGCACTCGCTCAGGACACAGTACAAGGGCAAGACGGGTCCCGAGGACGAGGTCTACGGCATGCTCCGCATTCCCGGTTTCAGTGGGCCAAAAGCGCGTCCTGTTGCTTACCTCAACACATTTCTGGCGCGGGACAGCGTTGTCCAAGGGGGTATTCCAAAGCAGAAGGACCTTGTCGAATGTTGGAAGTATTACTCGGCAGCGCGCAAGACACTCTCCACAGCCTGGAAAAACGTGCCTCGAGAGGTCTGGGACTTCCTCTGGATGATTCTCTCGTGGGACGGGACAGGGGTGGAGAACCCCAACAGAATGCGACACATTTATGTCCTCGCCAAGGATATGAACTCGGCCGGAGTACTACTGAAGGACTCGCAGCAACTCCTCGCTATTGAGGCGATGTTCATTGAGGGATGGGAGGAAGAAGCAATTATGGCATGGAAGAAGGCGGTTGTCACCCTGGGCTCCAAGCCTGAGACCTTCGAGAATTACTGGGAGTTGGGAGTTCGCATGCTTGCCCGGCGCGGGGACACGGAGCGGGCAATGAGGGCAGCCCACACTCTGCTGAAGTCGGCAGAACAGTTCGAACCTCGGATTTTGATACCAATCATACGAGCGTTGTCAGCCAGGGACGATACGGCAGAACAGGCTTGGGAAACGTATCAGGAAATGAAAGAGCTCCTGAGTGACGACATGACGATTGAGGACTACGACGAGGTCATCGCCATCTTCCTATCCAACAACCGTGTTGAGTCCGCTCTCCAAGCTTTTGTCGACATGATGTTTTCTAGCCCTCTCGACATCCGAAGCAGGACGAAGCTTCCCATGGCGGTCAGCAACCAGTTCTTCGTCGGGAAGTGGTTAAAGCGCCTCATCGGAGCTGGCGATCTCGATGGCGCTTACAAGGTGGTAGAATACCTCCAGCGCAAGGGGATAACCCCCTCCCCTATACAGCTCAACGGTCTTCTCGGAGCTTGGATTCGATCTCAGGATGCCGGGAATGTGGAGAAGGCCGAGAAATTGGCCTGGGACATGATCAACTCGCGGTTAAGCTACGTTGACGCGCGCGACCGGCAGTCATCATTCGATCAGAAAGTAGTCTTCTATGACCCAGTTCGCCGGGAACGCAATGTCGACGAGGACGGCCCAGGATTTCACTGCGCGACGAAAGCCACAGCCGAAACATTTTCTGTTCTCGCCGAGAATTATTGCGCTAGGGGACTTCACAGTCGACTGCAACTGCTCTGGAAAGCCTCTCAGGAATCCGGCATTGGAACAACAAGCTTCCTCATGAATCAGCTTATCCGGTCATTCTCACAAAACGGCCAAGCCGACGAAGCAATCAGACTCTACACCGAAATGGTGCTGGAAGGCAACGTTAAGCCCGATGCGCACACCTTCTCGGCCATATTCAACACACTTTCCGTTAATCGTCTCATTACACGAGATGAGCAGCTCGCACAACGCGACGTCACTCTCGGAAGGCAGTTCTTTAGTGACATGGTCAGAGCGGACTGGACTTTCGACGGCCCCGAACTCTTCCACATGCTCCCGAGGCTAATATTGTTCTCTATGCTGAAATGCGGTGACTACCCAGGGATGATGGTAGCCGCTCGCGCCATGGCGCAGCTGTTCGACTTTGCGCCGCCAGAACCCTTGCTAATCGAACTTGCCACGGGGACCGAGACGCTCCGGGTCAAGACAAAGCGAAACATCACTCGCATTCTGGAGGGAACCAGAACGATAGACACCCTAATGAAGAAGCACGGCGCGCTGTTGATTGAGCAGGGGTGCGACTTGCAGAACATCACGGAAGAGTGGAAGGCTGATCAGCGTCGTGGTGTCCTGGAGAGTCTCATCTTGATCAAGGCCGGAGCAGAGGACGCCCGGCCGGAGGAAGTGAAGCCGGTGATTGAAGAAACCGCCCAAGAGATGGGTGTGTATGATATTGTAACGATAAAAGATCCGGCGGTTATTGCGCGGCATAGAAAGATCATTGGTCATGCCAAGGGAAGCAAGTCGTGATGATCTTGTATAGGCAGTATAAGGCGACCTCGCTGGTAATATAAGACCTTCACTAAGTGTGTTTCCCTATGTGCTCTCGGCCATAACAATGATGTTCGATGTTCTGTGGGCTGGAGTTTACCAACTCTGAGAACCCAAGACCATGAGAGCAGAAATTTGCCAACCACTTCCATATGGGGAAATGGTATCCAGGCCTCTGTGGGCTTATTGAACCAGGGAGGTCGTGCAACGGCCTCGCCATGAGCATTGGCCGTCCAGCTAATCGTGATCCTCCTCGGTCAGCCCTGGACACCCCTCCATCTCTACATCTGGATATGCAAACTTGCACCAGAAGCAATACCTATGCTCTACCCGCAAATACGCCACCAAGCGCTGTAGCCGATCTTCTGGCGGTAGTGCGTTGAACTCCTCCAGCTCGTTATCCTCCTCGTCTAGGTCATCCGCCGCTAGGTATGTCGTCGCCGCCTCCACTTGCCCTCTCCCTAGCGCCCGCTTGTCGTCCTCGTCCTCCTCTGGGTCATCGTACGTTGGTAACCGTGGCAGCGACAGTTCTAGATCCTTACGCATGCGACGCTCCCTCTCAGCCTCCGCTCTCATTCTGACCAACGGCCGGTACACCAACGGAACCGACCTTAACGGACGCGTAGCAATATCCATCTCCCCATCATCCATCCTCTCAGCTACCTTCTGCGCAGCAGCTACCTGTCTTTCCAGGCGCACCTCCTCTCTCCCCCTCCGCACCCGATCACGATACTCTCCCTCATCAACCCTTACCTTCTTCACCTGCTCTTCGGCCGCCTCAGCAGCCTCACGCAGCTTCCTCTTCCGCTCACTCTCCAACCCAATCCCCTCCCGGCCATCCTTGACCGAAATTCGAATCGGCTCCACTACCCGATCATCAGCAGCCCCTTCCTCGCGCTGCTTTCCAAGCGCACCACCCTTGAAACCCATCTTTGCCATCATGGCAAGCCCTTTGCTCGCCTTAGCCGACGGCACTGCAGATTTCCCTGAGGCAGTGGGGGTCGCTGACTCGAGAAGGGAGCGGGAGAGGGCGGCTTCACGCCGGGCTTCAGCTTCAGCGGCGAGCTCGGCTTTAGATTTAACTCGGCCGCGGGCTTCGGCTTCGCGGCGCTCGCGCTGGCGGCGCTGGAGCGAGGTTTCGGGTTGGGAGTTGGTGGAGTGGTCGGGGAAGGCCATTTTCATGTAGTCGTCTTCGGAGTCAGACATTTTGGCGGTGGTGACTCTCTAGGGAGATGATGGAAGTGGTCGTCTTGGTGTGTGGTATGAGCCTCGAGTGGTTGTCGGCTGTGGTGAATGAAGTGTGTCGAGGCGGTAAGTGAAGGACTGTTTGCCAGATGGGTGAGATTGAAATTGCCCCACCATTTGCCGGCTTTGACTCCCACTTCCCAAAATCGTGCCTCTTGAGTCACAATCTCTCACTTTGAAGAATCTAAAAGTTACATGCACTACACCGTCAGCCTATTGTCCATATTTCTGTTGCCCGGGGGATGCATACCGTAGGGCAGGCCCGAGGAGCTCTAAATTGGCCGCAGAACGTTGTTGGCAGAAACCGATCCTCCCTCCGCAAGCCGAGATGGATACCGGAAGTTCTCCCTCAGGATATCCTCCAAGAACTTGCGAGACCTGTGCTGTCAAAGGGTGACTGAGACTCTTGAGCTATTGTATCCCACACACTTGATCCTCTTTTCCTGGTACCCAAATTTGGCCTTCATATCTATAAAAACTTGCCCACCATGCGCTCTCTTTCATATGGCCAGACTCCTAAGTATAGTACTTCCTTGGCAGCAACATTGGCCTTGGAACCAGGTTGAGGAGCCATCAGCTCGTTATGTGTCTGTCACATCCAGGCCGGCAAACCTAGACATCGAAAGCCACAAGTCCAGCCTCCCGCCAAGTTTCCAAGACCCTATCGAGCTTACCCGCAGTCTAGAAGTTCCTTACCTGTAGGTCGACTCGCTCTGCATTGTCGAGTATGGCTCCGAGGACTGCTTAGGGGAGGGCAAAGGTGTGTCTAAAATTGAAGATTCAGCTCTACTGCTGGCACTTCAAGATGTTTCTGAGGCGGTGGTAGGGTCATTATACCCCGTAACATGCGGGTACTGCTTGTATCTACTCTCTGTTCGCGGTCTTCAAGGCTCAGAATCCGGCGACTCACGGCCCCATTATCTAACTCGAGACACAATGACACTCGAAAATGTGATCCAACTTACCCAGCTCCGGTTGGTGCTTACACAGAGGGGCATGTCCAGGATGGCCATGACTTGACAAGACAGCACCCAGAAGCGAGTTAGCTACATGTAAGCTAGGACTCGACAGAATCACAACTGAGACGCAACATAGTTGTTGATTCGGCACTGGTGAGCGTCTTACCGTGCACATTGAAGAATGAACCAACCCACCACCCCACTCTCCCGGGCAACCGTATTTGAAATTGTTTGAATATTTTCTCTCGTCTCCTTCACATTGAGTGTTAACACACAATCAATCAACAAAGTCCACATAGTAAGTACAACTTGAACCTGGTCCAGTCACATCTGAATTTCAAGGCCCCGCAGAGTCATACATGTAACTTAGATTCCAGCCAGCCAGCCAGTTAGGTATTTAGTCGAAACTCTCCTCTCCTCTCCTCTCAAAAAGGCATCTAGGTCTTGATCTATTCGCACCCAAGTCATATTCCCCTCCCAAATCAACAACACAACAAACACCCTTTCCCGCGTCCAGTGAAGTCTCCATTGATCCACGCCAGAACAGAACAGAAGAGAACAGAGAACGACATACCCACTCGCACACACACGATAGATAGATACATGTATACGTACCTACACACATCTGGATCTCCATCCCTATTCGGTTTTTTCTTTTTCTTTTTTCTTTTTCTTTTCAGTTTCTTTCAATCAGTGGTGCCTTGACCACCTCACCTACCTACCCTACCCAACCCAGGCAGACAAGGAAAATAAAAGCACCCGACCCGAAGAGCCGAGGGGCCGAGGGACCGAGGGGAGGCGGGGAGAGAGAGTGAGGGAGGGAGGAGGCGCAGTCTAATGCTGGACATGGAGGATCCGAGCCTATCCGAGTTTGGTCTTCGACCAGACAATAGGATAAGGGCAAGGAGGATTGAGTTCAATGTGCTTTTCGGGAAAGGGAACATGAAGGAAGGGTTAAGGAAATAAAATATGACTGGATGTGCGGGTGTGGGAGGTGGGAGATGGGGGGGGGGGGGAGGGGGGGGAAGG
>Ga0247765_1000534_pt1 | contig 28575 bp, 28 predicted proteins | sample UWRJL106311C6_FD_179949 | JGI IMG/M metagenome (GOLD analysis project Ga0247765, IMG submission 179949) | Plant litter microbial communities from Arlington Agricultural Research Station in Wisconsin, United States - UWRJ-L106-311C-6 | ecosystem: Environmental > Terrestrial > Plant litter >...
TTGGGGGTTGGGGGGCCCCTTTTTTTTTTTTTTTTTTTTTTGGTATACAATGCTGTAGTGTACCGTACCTAGCCTTGGCGACCACGCCTTTGGGGCCTTGCTTGTCCCATTCTAGTGCTCTGCTTGTGAATCAATCAGATCAGGGCACTCATCATTTACCAACTTACTTCTCAACCAGTTCGCTGATGGATCTACAGCCTAGTGCTCACTAAACACAACACTCGGAGGTGATACGTAACGAGAGGCAAAAGACGCCATCCCAGGTGTCAGCGGAGAAGGGGGGTTTATATATATACAAAGAGGAAAGTATTATTTTAGTCTTTTACATACACATACACACACACACACATATATATATATATATATATATATATATATATATCTCCAGGTGTCGAAAAGCAGAATACTAAACGAATATATTTCCTTTCAATCCTCTATACCTTGGTCATGTACTCTATATACCTATCCAATGCTACGCACTAACGAGACCATTCCCTTGCCACGCTCGGCTCCAAAACCACACCCCAATCCCTCCTCCCCGTTAACAACACCCGACACGCTTCAAGACGTGCATATAGAGCCAGATCGTGCCTGGCTGCCCGGCACGTGGTATCCAGCAGGCCCAGAACACCCCGTCCATAGACATCCCGCGCATGCACATTGGCGCCGTGTTCCAACAGCGTCGTCAGGGCTACCTTGCGCCCGAGCCGTGCGGCAACCAGCAGGGCCGTCTCACCGTGGCGGTTGCGTGCTTCGAGGTCGGCACCGCCGCGCAGCAGAGTCTCGAGGATAGTGAGTAGTGTTTTGGATTTGTCGTCTTGGTCATCGGCGAGATGGCTTACAAAGGCCATGAGGACTGTGTTGCCCCTGCGGTCGCGGTGATTGGGGTCGACCGAGTGGAGAAGCGACTCGAGATGGCGGAGTCGTGTCAGGAGTGGTGTCTCAGAGCCGGAGCTGGTGCCGGATGCAGGCAATGAAGCTGGGATGGCGGTGGTGGTGGTGCTCGGTGCGGAGGGTGATGACACATTGTCGTGCTTCCGTTTGGGTGGGCGTTGGGAGTCCATGATAGCATGTGGGTTGAGAATGGCTTCGGCAAGACAGTGCAGACCGTTACGTCCAGCTCCGTCTTCGACGGTGGGGCTGTTGTACGAGGATTGGATGACTTGGATCAGCTGGGTATGGTAGGCGAGAAATGTATCTGAATCCGAAGAGGGCGGTGGTGTTGGAGTCGGCGGGCTTCCGGCCATCATCACCGAAGGACGACGGGGCGGGATGAACGGGCCGTCATCATCTGGGCTAAACCCAAAAGCATCGCGACGGAGAGCGAGCGAGGGATCGAAGGGAGAGACCAGAGCAGACAAAATAGCTGGGGTGCGGACGAGAGCGTGTAGCCGGTGAAAGAAGTTGCGTCCATACACATCAGTTCGATATACGAGATCCGGTGATGAATTACGAATGAAAGCGAGAAGCTGCCTCAGCGGAGCTGATGGCGCGGCGAGATCTCTGAACCACTCCAGGGCGAGAACATGCAGAAAAGTCTGGCCCGCCGTATTAACGGCGGTCCGCGCCTCAGAGCTAGTGATGACCATGGCAAGGAGCTCCTCCTGGTAGTCCTCTAGTGCAGAAAGCAGGTGCAAAGCAGTATTGCCAAAACTGTCTGTCAGAGATATGTTGGCATCAGAAGGGTCTCGGAGAACTTGGCGAGCCCGGTCACTCAGGTCGCCGGTCGGGAGTAGCCACGAATTCTGTAATGAGGACGTCTCACGAAATATAGTGCACCAGCACAACCTTCCGTGATCTTGTCCGGGAAACGAAGCGCAGTTTCTAGTGTGTGCAGACAAGAAATCCCCAGGCACGGCGAATCCGGGTTCGGGGAAGGCCTCAAATGGTTCTTGCAGCCCCTCCTCGACACTTTCGCCTCCGGAGACCGACGGTCTTTGAGCCACGGGGCTGCCATCATCCTCAGAATCTGAGGCGCCGGAAATGGAAAAGTTGCGGAGAAGGGCGCACACCTGACGGGCATAGCTCGTCGAGCAATCAGACACTCGTTGCCGAATCTGCAGCAACTTGGACGAGCTGGTTTCGCTTTCCGTATCCTCGCTGCCCTCCCCCTGACTTCTGGTGGGGATAAGGAGCTGCCTCAGCCCCGTAGTTGGCGGAGATATCGGTCTTCTTGAAGGATCGGAGGAGGCGGCTTTCCTGCTTGACCCCGATGTGGAGGAGACGTCGGCGCTGGATTGGACATCTCTCCAGCTCCTGGCTCCGGGAGAAGTTCGTTTTGATGTCTTCTTCTTCTTTCGGAAACGTTTTCGGGAGGCAGACAGAGCAGCGATGCGTTGATCCATCTCGGCCCGCGATTCAGGACGAAGGTAGCGGGGATCATTGTCAAGCATCTTGTGAATGGTCTTTTGCGCCGAGTTTTTGCTGCGCCAAATCAGCAGCTGACCCGGTCGTTTGTGTAAGGGGTTTATACGTACCGAGGTCTGAAGACATCGTCCTCCAACACTTTGATGATCTTCTCGATGGACAGGATCGTGTAGACATAAAGACGAGCTAGCTTTCTCGACCGTGAGGCTGTCCATTGCGGTGGTCTCCCGATACGAGAGCCTCCGGGAAAACCTCTGGCAGCGGGCGCGGGTGAAGACATGATCGGGGCCAGTGTCGACATGACCAGAGGGACAGGTCGGACAGTAGGCGAGGGTATTTGAGTCTCCATGGCCTCAACTCATCCCCGGGCTTGTGATGGTGGGTTTGACAGTAGAAGGGGGGCCATCGTCTCGAGGCATAATTACCGCAGACAATAGGCGGTTCCATGTTTGTTGAAGGAAAGTGCGGACATGTATTGCAAGCTGAAAGGTGTGGGACGTGGGGATGAAGGGGTCCGGATCTCGCGATACCGAGACAGCTGCGCGCGCGGGCACGGCTCCAGAGGTCACTCCCTAAGTATAAAAAGTGTCGAGCCATGTTGCAGGTGTCTTCCTGAGCCAATGAGCCAGAGCTCCGTGCTCCCAGCACCAAGACGCGAGTTCTGACATGGCTTTCTCGGGAACCAATCGCTGGCTTGGCGATGTGTGCGGCGTGGTGAGCGAGTTCCGGTGAGGCTTGGCGATCCCTGACCATACACCCAAATGGCGATCCTGATCCGCTGTCCCTGTTGTCAGATCCGCCAGATCTCGCTCGCCCAACCGGGCGCGTACCCAAGGTACCAGGCCCGAAGCGGGTGGTGTGCATGAACGGATCTACTTCAGATCCGCTCCGCGTGGGCCACATCACCTTCTAGAAGGCTTCCATTATGCCGTGCACAATAGCAGCGCTGCTATAACATTTGAGTGTCCCGTTTTGGAACCGGAGGGCAGAGCGGGCATCGGAGCTGACGCCGAGTTGCGGAATGACCGACATCGCGGTGATTCCGGTGTGTGAGCTAAATGAACATGGCTTCTGTCGAAGCACTTGGGGGAAGTGCTGTCACGAATCGCAAAATGCAAACTGCAGAAGAACTAGTGCCGTGTGAGCAAGTGCGAGCAATACCCACTTCTTGAGGTTGCCCGACGTGATCTCTACTCCTGGAGGATGTTGGAAAAAAAATCTGCCGTCTCACCCGAGTTCATTTGCATCACCTCCCAGGAGCCCCCTTTATTACCCTTCCCCTAGGTATCGGAGCCACTGGTAGCGATCGCCGATCCCGACACCAAGGATTCGGCACGATGCCATATGTGACTCTTCCGGCCCGAAGTGGGGCGAGCCTGCGATAACACTGTCGGGGTGCAGTGGTGTCACGGTTTACAGGACGTCAGGGTCTGTGCACCCCCACAAGCGGCTTGTCGAGGTCATGGGAACAAAATTTGCGAAATGGCGAGACGTGAATATCAAAGTAAGAAACCTTATTTTGGTCCGTTGTGGCGCAGGTGATGTTGCAGGATGACCCAGAACTGCCTGGTGGTTTATATATTCTGATAGTTGATCTTTGGGTCATCCGGGTCCGGTGGTGTAGTGGTTATCACATCGTTCTTATAGTTGAGTTTCACTGACTCTACATATGAAATGCGAATGTCCTGGGTTCGAGCCCCAGTCGGACCACTTTTTTTTTAACTTCCAATTCTCTGTGTCGTCACTCACCTTACATCCACTCAGAGAAATATAACACCAGGCCATTTATTCCGGGCCGGCCATTCCCGTCCATTTTTGATCCAAGATGATAGGAAACGTCGGGCTGCTGCCGGTTCCCGTAATCACGCAACCCCCAACCCCCCGGCAACGCAACTTGAACAATGCCTTCAATAAACCTTTGGAGATGCTGGCCGGTGCGCTGTCATGTCACGCATCTATTCATCATGCAACATCTCAACACCGCCAAATATAAATTCTGGATGCAAAGTCGTACGAGAGATGGAATCCACCAAGCTAAGTGCTTCTGTACTTGAGCGCCACTGGTGCTTGCTGTTAGCCTAGATGGTACACATGCAGTGTGGAAAGCTCGTCCTGATTGAAAGGCTTGCTACTAGGCAGATATAGCCGTAGGTATAGAGCTCCCTCAACGTGTAGGTACCTAGCTTCCCAGAGTTCCGTATCACACACATCACCTGTCGATATACCAGTTCACGCCTGGGCTCAATTCCCGTCTGCGCCCTCGTTGCTGTTAACATTATTTTGGCTGAAGCTTTGCCTCGCTCGTAAGGGGCACTCGTCAGTGTCAGTAACAAGCGGAGGTAGTGGGGGAGTCGATTTTCAGCGCTGTCAGGTAAAGAGCCTCGCCCTCCCAATGAGCCTCCCGTCTACCCGTCGCCGGACACACGGCATCGTTGGTTCAGTTGCGGTTTCCTCACCTGACCGGTCCGTCACCTTCGCTGTCGTTACTCTGCGGAGCGTCGACTGAGAAACGGTAGGTGCTAGACGTGCTGATGGAGTCTCTGAGAGGGCTACGTCTGTAAGTTCAAGCGGGGTGGGTTGTCGCGCTTGGCCTGTGGCGATATTAAAACTTTGCCGTCGACGCCCGTAAAATCTTGTTTAATCACGGCCGCTACGCGCCTACAGGCCCTGGTTGTTGTATGGCTGATGTATCATATACCCCGATGGCGGACAGTATGCGAACTCTCTGCTATCAAGCATGTGCAGCGCCGCCACCGCTCAACATGCCTCGTGAAGTGTTGTGGTCACTTCAAAGCCTGTTCAAAGAGTGAATTTGCTTTATCAGCTAGAGCTAAGCGGAAGGATTCAAAGTCCAACACGGAGTACCGACGTACGAATGCTTCGATGTCATAGGTATAGCAGGCAAACTTGAAACAGCAAACGGAGCGGCTTGAACCAGAACTGACAGTTCCTAGCCCCTCGACGGTGACGGGAGGCTGCTGATTGGCGTGATCTGGCATGGTTTGAGTTTGGGGCCCGCATTCCATCAAGTTCCTATCATCTAGGTTGTTCACACTTCCATTTACAGGCCGACAATTATTGACACAGCCGGGGGGAAGAAGGAAAAAGGCGTCAATTACCTACTGCTTCCATGGGCCCCCGCGATGAAATTTGCTCACCTGGAACCCGGTGCCGTGCCTCCTTGTCCGCAACTGCGCTATCCCAAGCCTTCTCCAGTATCCCACACTGCTCCGTGCGTAGGTGGGGAAAAGGCGTGGCGCAATTAGTGACGCTCCACAGGTGGTTTTGATGGTTTCATTCAGAAGCTTGGCTTGCCAAGCGTAACTCTTATCACGACAGAGCGGTTCTGCTGCATACATAGGCTCAAACTAATCAGAGAAGGGGGTAGGGTAGTGAGCTCACTGGGCTGGATTCCATGTCTCGACTGGGTAAAAAGGTACCGTGGTTGTGAGAGACGACAACCGATGAATCGATGGTCCGATCATACCACGACAGAAAAGCTTGCGTTGCAACTTGTGACGGGACGCAGGGAAAAAAAGCAGCAACACCGGGTCCCGGACACGGGAAAGGACGGAGGAGTTCAGCTTGGAGGAACGGCTCAGCGGAGATTTTGGCGGGGCGAGAACCCGGATAACCCCGCACCAGCACCCCTGTTTAGCGGCGCCCATCTTTGGTGTGCGCGCCCCCAGACAGGCACGTGAGCAAGCCAAACTCTTTCTTGTTGCAGACCGCAGGATTTAGGTGATGTGGGCAACGACATCCACCAAGAATGACTCGGGAACGCTTTGAATTATCAGCGAAATTGGGCAGGGTCCCAGGGTCTCGTCTCCATCGTTTGCCCCCCATGGGGTCCAACCCCGAGTGTTGCCAATGATTCAACGTGCTCTACAACTATCTAGGTCCGCCACCAGTCACTACACTAGTTCCCCCCAAAATCCGTCAGATACCTACGTAATTGACGAATGGGACTCTGCGGAGAAGCCCCCGGGAGGTTATCAGTCGATAATGATTGACTGAGAGCGGTTGCATGCATGCAGCCCATGCATGGCAGGCAAGGCAATGGATGGTAGACAAGCAATGCCGTTCGCGTCTTCGCTGCTTCGGACAAACGGACCCGTTTTCAACCTGCGCCTGCCAAGATCATAACATTTGATGACCGAGACAGCAAGTCTGTGCCTTCTCATCAGGCCATGCGTCCGCGCCGTATTCCTTCCCTCAATCCCAAGGGGTAGTTGCACGTACCCAACAATTGCCTCCTGGCCACGTACCGAACTGGGTAAGTTTTTCGAACTGGTGAGGGGGTGGGGCCATTCAACGTTGGTATTTGGTGTGGAGGGGCAGGGGATTGGTTTTGTGGCGAGAGCCCCATCGAACCGGGGTCGGGTGAAGGGCTCGATTTGGGTAATCTGTGTGTTCATGACGCGTGATGACATGTGAGTCGTTTTGGGGTGGGTACAGCTCGAAACATAGTTATCAGGGTTCGAAGGGGCATGTGTGCACAATGTTGTGGGCTGCAGTCGAGGGCGGCCGAAGGAGGTTGAGATACGAGGAGGGAGTTGTGTTAGTGCTGGGTCGCAGCGACACCATGGGAAGAAGGATGCTTTCTGTCTGAGAACTGCTCGTCCCAGGAACGGTCTTGATTCCAAAGGGATAGAACCCTGCGTTCCGCCCCGGACGCGGCAGGTACCGGCGTACCTGAGCGTGGATCCCATCTCCCGCTAGGTCCCCGAAATGCAGAGGCATAAGGAACGCCAGATGTTGTATTAAAAGATTCGCACCCCCACCTGTAGCCGTGGCGTTCTCGCCTGGACTCTTTTTCGCAAAGTTTTTCAAGCCTCAACTCTATCTAGATCGATAATAATTGCACAACTGTGCGCGATTTGCCCTACCCCGCTTGAACAAGGCCTAGCAACTCCCTTCCACCACCTTGACCTTCCACTTACTACACGAATTTTTGCCCGCCAAGAACTGGAATGTCAGCAGGACCGAACCGGTACTAGAAACAACGGAGGGAACCGCTGCGAGGATGGAGGAGGTGCCGACCCCGACGACTGCTTCTGGAAGCCCTCCAGCACAAGAAAACCATTCCCCGCCTGTTCCGCCATTATCGAGAAAGCGCAAGGGGTCGACAGACCAAGCGGTTCATGCTTCCGTGAACCAGAAGCCGACAAAACGGAGAGCAGCACGGGCCTGTACTATGTGCCGTGCTCGCAAGGTCAGGTGCGATGTCGTTGACGGGTTGCCATGCGGCAACTGCAGGTGGGATAGCGCTGATTGCAAAGTGGAGGAGAGCCGTCGAAGAAAGTGAGTTTTGCTCGCACGAGCCCATACCACCATGCCTACCTAACCATTGGGGTCAGAAAAAATTTCGCAAATATCCAACACTCCCATCCACACGCCCTTCAGGCCGACGGCGTGGCGATAGGCTCTGGACACTTCGCTGGTCCGATTCCCCTGCTGGGCGGCATTGGAATAGGACAGCACATTGAGGGCTTTCCAGTACACCAACAATGTGAGTCTCGCCTTCTGCCAGCTGTCGGCATATCCTGACACTGTCTGCAGATAACCCACACCCTGGGGTGCAAATCAAGTCCCCGCATGTCGGGACCGGCGGCTTCTTCGCGCCAATCCCGATGCCGAGTCACACGCATATGCCCATCAGACCCGTGGGTTGGCCCGCGGGCAACACTCCAGCGCTGACCCAGGGGCTGCCAGGACTGGCTGGAGCTGTTGGCTTTCAGATCCAAGTTCTGAGCATCGAAGAGCTCAGACTCGCCCCCTTCATCCGGAGGCCGAAATCGACCAAGAATTTAATCGACCTCGGTTATCTCAAGGCCAAAGGGGCCAATCTGATGCTTGGTTCGCGGATCCAAAACATTCTTGTCAGGGGTTATGTCGAGTACGTGCATCCGTACATGCCACTGGTCGACTTGCGCGAGTTCATTGCCGGTTTGTGTGGCGAAGGGCCCCAGGTTAGCTTATTGCTGTACAACGCGATAGCTTTTGCCGGCTCGGCCTTTGTTGAGCCCAATGAGTTCAAGTCTGCGGGCTTCCCGAGCAGGAAAGAGGCGCGCAAGATCCTGTTTACCAGGGCCAGGGTGTGTAGACAATTGGCCCTTCGTCTTTGGCGTTTGCTGACAGGTTACAGGTCCTCTATGACCTAGATTGGGAGGAAGACAAGTTTACCGTGATCCAGGCCTTGCTGCTCATGTCGTACTGGTACGAAGACCCCAGAGATGAGAAAGACACGTGGCACTGGATGGGTATCGCTGTGTCGCTTGCCAGAACCATCGGACTCAACCAAGACCCGTCGCAGAATCAGGACTTGTCGCCAGCGCAACAGAAACTGCACAGACGGGTTTGGTGGAGTTGTTATATGAGAGACCACATGATTGCCCTGGGAATGAGACGTCCAAAGAGGGTAGAGGAGAGCGACTTTCACATGGCCCCGCTGAACATGGACGACTTCGACTTCGGTCCTATTCCCCACGCAGACCGTATCACCCTGGAAGGCTGCAAGGCGGCTCATGATGAGGGTACGCAGCGACATCTGGCGAAGATGTGCATTGAGATGGTAAATATCACGCGGCTGATCGACCGGATTATCGATGTCCAGTACATGACATCGAGTCAGCATGGCGTCAGCGATCCGACGTACATGCTTCATCCGAACAAGACGTTGGACAATCTGACCGAGGTGAAAACCGTGCAGGAAGACCTGAATACATGGTACAAGGCGCTGCCTCCAGAGTTGGCACAGCCCGGCCCGAGCAGGAAGTTGTCGCAAGAGGACCGCCCTTCATTTCTGCATCTCACTCTCCTCCATTTGGTCTACTATGCAGCTTTCTCGGCGCTGCATCGACCGTTTTATAATCTGAACCAAGGGGCACAAGGCCAAGATGTCATCGCTCAGCAATGGCAGTCCCGAATAGCGCTGACGGTCGCAGCCACGGAGGTGTCCAAGATGGTTTCGTCACTGCTCGCGGAGGATTTGATGCGAAAAATGCCGACCACAGCGGTTACTGTCATTCTGCCGTCTGTTATTGTCCTGCTTCTCAACCTTAGGTTCATAGGATCTGTTGAGAAGCACGCCACATTGATGGAACAGGTATCGGTGTGCTACCAGGCCCTTTGGCAGCTGAACGAAGTATACCCGGCAGCTGGGTTTGCCGTGCGTTTGGTGAAAAAAGCACTTGAACACGAGACAGCGAAAGGCTCACCTCCAGCAGCGCTACAACAGCAGGCGCAGCTACATGTGCCCCCACGAGTGCATCCTCGGTCTCAAAACCAACCACAAACCCAGTCGCGGTTGCAGCTGCAGCTACAGCCAAATCTTCAATCGGGCGCGGGCGTACACCCAGTTCCGTCGCCGATGATGGCCGTAGAGTCAACACCACCTCCTGAGAACGTCCCGGTCCCAGACCAGATTGACCCTAGCCAAGACCTGTCGATGCAGAGCAACGCGTTTCTGCCCAAGGTGACCAGCGATTCACCACCAGAAACAGATGAGGGAGAATCGCCCGTGTCACCTCATGCGCCCACCTTCCCTTTGAACAACTACCACCATGACTTTCGGCTTCATGACGGGCGTGCCATGGCACCGGATGTGTGGCCCTCGAATGGTGCCGACGACCAGAGTGAAGTCGACATGGCGCAATTTATCGATTTTAGCGGCGAGGGCCTCGGCGAGGGTCTCGGGGCAGCCAATGAATTTAACATGATTAATCACATTGGGGACCAGGTCGTGAATTGGGGTGGCTTCGAATCATGGCAAAAAAAGACCGTGATGTAGGTGGGGGCATGGATAGAAATATTTTGTGATTTCTAACTAGCGAGGTGTTTGGTGTGATAGGTACACAGTAAAACCCGGGTACAAGGGGAACAGTTGGGCATGTAGTCACAACATAAAGTGTTGTAAACGAGGAAGCAAAACGAATGCAGATTAATCACTGGAGTGACCATGCTGACGCCGGTCAGGCCAGCCAAGGATCCCGAAAAGCAGTGAACGGACCAGGGTACGCGCCCGAATCTCGTGTGTCGCGCAGGGAAATCGGCTGGGTGTCTGTGCGACGGCTTCTCTTTGCAGGCGCACAGAAGATGCGAGCCAAGATGTGCTGGGCCCGTGCAATTTGACTTGGTGCCATTAACCGACATTCAATACGCACTCGGTACTTCGTAATGGATCCAAATCTCTAGATCACCATTTTCTTTTTGATTCCGTCGTTGGTGGTGCGGCATTGAAGCTTACTATCTGGGACTGTCGCTGCTGTCCTGCCTTCATCTTTCTGCAGCTGCTACAGTACGCGTCTCCTGCTTTGCCCGCCGTTTCAGGTTGCGTCAATCTCTTTGTTACTTGTCCTTAAACTTTTTGCTTTGCAAGTCGCCGACGCCCTGACTCTCACCGTTATCTGTCGTTTTTACCCGCGGAACCGAAAAGTCTCTGTTGACTGCATCCTTCTGATTCAGGGAAGCAATCGGGCAGCGGTGAGCACTGCGGAACACATCAGCGATCGCGAATTCCAGCGAATCAGCACACAAACACCGTCGTCACTGCCATGGCCCTTCCGTCCACCTCCCCAGTCGCGTCCGGTTCATAGGAAAGGGCATTATGTCGCGCCCCACTGCTCTCTCATCAACTCTTGACCGGTGTAGCAGCACACACAGATATCATGGAGCCCCTCTCCGAGCTGCGCGTGCCGCGCGGCCGCCAGCTCCGTTCGGCCGCCGAGCCCCCGGCCTTTCGTGGCACTGACGACCTGTTGGCGAACCTGTCCGCTCGAGCCGCTCTCGACGCCCTCCGCAGCCCCATGGGCACCCTGAAAGAATGCATGGACGCCGCAACCCCCGCCGAGCAGGCCTTTGCCACCCGGGCAGTCCTTGCATCTAAGAACATACAAGAGTGGCTCGACGAGCTGTTAGCCTGGCCATGGTTGTCGGGAGGAGACTCGGCCGACCTCTGCACATCCTTGGGGAGGAAACTGTTCCAGAGCGTTGAATTGATCCGGGTTGAATCGGACAAGCACTTTGGAAATCTGCCGGCCGCGGATATCGCAAGGTACGAGGCTCGGATAACTGAGATCTCGAGAGACCTGGACAATCTCGACATCGAAGAGATCAAAAGCCAAGTGCTACACAACCATATCATGCCCCTCTCTCGACCCGGCTCTCCCATGCTAGACACCCGTCGGCCGATGGCGTCCCTCGCGAACTACGCGACCATGGACGACCTAACTGCACTGATCGCGGCCACTCTTCTGCAAGCGCTGCCGACCCTATCTCGGCTTACAAGATTGATGAATACCTGGGGTCTCCGTTTGCTCGTCTTACGGAAAGTACCCGTCTTCCTCGATGCCCTGGCCGACGGTGAAAATGCCCTCCGGTCCGGGTGGAACACGATCAATTTGAGTTTCAAAGCATCAGGCGCTTCAGGTTCCCCTCCCGTTTCGACCCTGTCCCGCAAAGAGTTCGATGTTATGAAGTCGATTCTAGAACGCAAAGTCGCCAAATCTGGCCGAGACCTCGATGTCCTGCTTGATCTGCTCGAGGGCTCTGAGGACTCTCTGCCCGAAGATTGGATTGACCGCGTGGATGCTCTCGAGCGTGAATATGGAGAATGGACGGTGGCGAGCGAACGAAAGATTCGAGAAGCGACTTTATCTCGGGCAAGAATTCAGCTTCGACCGCAGGACCAGATCCACCCCGTCAACATGCCTATCAAGTCTACGATGTCAAATTTCGCGCCTGGCTCTCCCATCAAAGCTCCCACCAGGTCTATGCAAGAGTCTGCTACGTTCAAGCCCGTGTCCCTTAGGCCCAAACATGTGCAGCATACACCGCCCGGGACCGAAGACATAGCTGACTCGCCTGTGGAATTCGGAAGTGAATCAGAACCGTCAACGGGTGATTTTTCGCAGGGTCTCAGCGAGCCGTCAGAAACCCTGGCGTCTCTAGACACCTCACTGAGGCTGAGAGACGACTCTCCCCCTCCTGTGATCAAGGTACTGCCACCCCCTCCTGAGAAGCCTAGTACTAGGGGAGTGGGTGGGCACGATCAAGGGGATGCTGAGCTCGATATTCCCTCGGCTAGAATTGAGGAACCCATTGACGTATTTGATGGGACGGCAGTCGACGATGACCTCGACTGGCCAGGTCCGGCCGGCAGTGTTCAAAGACACCGAGAAATCGACTCGGCTCAATTTGACTTGGACTTCGACTTCGACGAGGTGGTTGTGCCTGAGCCAGATCTACCCTTATTACCTCCCAGGCGAAGTAGTGATGTTTCCAGCTCGTCGACTGTGGTCCATGGGTTGCCCAGCGGGTTCGCTGAGTTTTCCAGCGATCAGCTTGAGCACGGAAGTCCTGAGCTTCCCCGGATGCGGGATGCGGATCTCGAAGCTATCCCTAGCGATGATCTGAGCCTTGAAAGCTCACCCCGGACGTTCCGGTCAAGTACCAGGTCGCTCTCGGTGAGCTTCAATGACATGCCAACGGTTGCCGAGATCCCTGGCGACGAATCACCTCGGACTCCGGTCCAATCCTCGTTTATGGAGTATGACTTGCCGAGAGACCCAGGCAGCCCTGGTAAGACCAGCATCAGCAGCTCGGACGACCAGCTGCAGCAACAGATCAGCGAGATTTTGGAGTCTGTTCCCGCCAAGATCCGGCTTAGAGCCGAACCGTCGGCCATTAACCTTAACCCTCCAGACTTTACCATGCCGACACGAAAAGCACCCAAGCCCGATCCCTACCCCCGCAGTCAATCGAGCTTGTCGACAATGTCAAACGTGTCGTCGCGTGCTGGCACACCCTCTTTCACTCTCGCGCCCGCATATAGCCGCAACAATCGGAACCGGCACCAGCGAGGCAATCAAGAAATCAAGCTTTACCATCTATCTAGGTCCAATGGCGAGGCACCCATAAAGCTGTTCATCCGCTGCGTTGGTGAGCGTGGCGAGCGAGTCATGGTCCGTGTCGGAGGTGGCTGGGCAGATCTGGGCGAATATCTGAAGGAGTACGCTAGTCACCACGGCCGCCGCTCCGGCCAGAGCAAGGTGGAGATCAAAGATCTTCCTAGCGCACCGGGTCACGCAGCTTCGACGCCTCCCACGCGCCCTCAGTCCGCGCAGGAGTCATACTCGCCTGTTACGCCTCTACACGTTCGCAAGTCTAGGAGGAGTGCAGCGGCAGAGGACCTAGCAGCCAGCAGCACGTTTCCCAAGACACCACTGGCTTCGGTAGCGAGACCGGACGCGCCGTCGTCCGGTGACTCGACGCGATCCAGGTCTAGTTCTCGACTCAGCTGGGCTGAAGAGGACAGCTCATTGGGCATGGCGGGACCGAGAGCAAAACAAATTGAAATGAGTGAGGAGAGCAAAGCATGGGTGGAGAGTGTCAAAGAGAGGGTGCGGATTGCGAGCGGCGAGCGCAAGGTGTCGGATTCTGCGACAGCAGCACAGGCACTTATGGATGGCAAGTTTGGAGAAATAGGAAAGGTCGGGGCTACGAAACGGCTTTTCCGACGGCAAGGGTGAACAACAGGACGGGAAACATTGGCACGGGTTTCACGGAGGAAGAGACAGACTTTGCATTGTGTTTTCGTTGCGTTGTTTCCTATTGTCATTATTATTTTCATTGCGTTGAGGCGGGTCTGAAAACGGTCATCTTTAAATACCCATTTTCTTATTTATGACGGGAAAGGAGAACTGGACAGGAAACAGGCAGCCATAGGCTAAGTCATACTGAATTGATATCGCACGCTCAAGCGACAGCGGCTTCTAACCTCACCCTGTGGTCTTTGCTAGAACTAGATTACCGATATCCACCTATAATCCTCAGCAATGACGTCGGATCACCCTGCAGACTCAACTTTGTGGGCCAGATAACCCAGCGCGAGCAGTAATCCAACCCCCTCAAGACTGTTAGCGTAGGACCCGCAGGTTGATGGGAAGTTGATCAGGCGTTTTCACAGTTTCTAAATAGCTCGAAGGTTATTTGAAGAGGTACCAAACCAAGATATTTAGACCCTGGGGTTTATAAACCGACGCCTCAAATCTTCACATCAAGACCCAGAATATCCTCATCGAACACTTGATGATTGGGGATATGCCCTTTACGATTCGCTCTTGGGCAAATTTTAGGGGTACTTAAGGCTGCCGTCAAGCATAATTGCTCTGTTGCATGCTATTAGCTGGATAACTACCTCCACCCTTGGGATGGCAAAGGCCGTTGTGGAGGTTGGGTGTCTCAGGGTCATCAGTAGTACCCTGCCGCCACCGTTCAAAACTGGTGTGGCACCCATGCCCCGGAGGTCATCGCATCAATTTGCTCGCCAAATGACACCTAGGTCTCTAAAAAGACAGTGGAGGTGCTTAGAACGTCAGGAGGCTCTCACGGCCCGCTGTCGTCTAGGACATTTATTGCCCTATTTGCCCAAACACGTTTTGCCCCAATTGGGTTGGTGCATGAAATCGATGGCAGAATTTCAAGACCCCTGATAGGGTGGTGCATCGAAAAAGTTACGTATCCCAGACCCGGTAAATTTTTGTTCCCCCCCCTATTCGGTTCTGTTCTATCTCCTGCATCTTCTGCAACCTTTGGACGAGGCGCGATAGATGTCTGATTTTCCTTCTTGTCTCTCTTTCAATCGCCAGTTTTCTCGTTTGCGTTTTGGGGTGTCCTGAATTGGTCTTTGTCGACCGAAGCCGGATTAGAAACGCCGGAACTGTGCACATCTGTTTAACAACCCCGTTCCAGAAGCCATCCCACATGCGGCGCACGTCGGTCTCGTTGCCGACGAAGCACGTTGCTCGCGACCCACACGAGAAGCCCGATCGATACGACGAGCACGGTCGAGAACCCGGCATCATGGCTAGGATGCAAACAGCCTGGATGTCGCAGTCGCAGAGGGCCCGCTACCTCAAGACAGGCGCCATCCTCTTCACCGTCTTCCTGCTCTTCTTCTACTTCTCGCCCTCGGGCGTAGAAATCTACAATGGGGGTATGTTCCGTGGTTGCCCAGGTCCAGGTCCCCATTTACTTACACACGCAGCTCCCGGAAAAGGCCAGGTCCCATCGGATTCCTCGTACGGCACCGATCGGTGCACGCGGTCCTATTCGCGTGACAAGCCCATTGTGCAGTACGTCTCGATGATCGATGCTGGCAGCACAGGATCCCGCATCCATGTCTACAAATTCAACAACTGCGGCCCTGCCCCCGAGCTCGAGGCCGAGGTCCTGTTCAAGCAGACGGCCAAGATCGAGGGCCAGAGCAGCGGGCTCAGCGCTTACAAGGACGACCCGGAGGCCGCGGCCAAGAGTCTGGATCCCCTGATGGAGGCGGCCCTGCAAAAGATTCCCGACAAGCTCAAGGCTTGCAGCCCCATCGCCGTCAAGGCCACGGCCGGTTTGCGTCTCATCGGTCCGGCCAAGAGCGACAAGATTCTCGAGGCCGTCAGGCACCGTCTAGAAACCAAGTATCCATTCCCAGTCGTTTCCAAGGAGGAGAAGGGCGTCTCTATCATGGACGGCTCCGATGAGGGTGTGTACGCCTGGATTACGACCAACTACCTGCTCGGCAAGATCGGCGGGCCCGACCGCAGTGAGACGGCAGCCGTGTTTGACCTCGGCGGCGGCTCAACTCAGATCGTGTTTCAGCCGGGCTTTGAGGGCTTGTCGAACGGTGGTATGCCCGAGAAGCTGGCCGATGGCGATCACAAGTACGAGCTTGACTTTGGCGGCCGCAAGTTTTCGCTCTACCAACACTCACATCTCGGCTATGGTCTCAACTCGGCCCGGCAGGCTATCATGCAGACACTTGTCACAGACCTCTACGATGCCCACAAGAACGACAAGTCCTGGCTGGACAAGCCCATTGTCAACCCCTGCTACGGCGCTGGCATGACTAAGGAGGCCAAGGTCACACTGCCCGACCACCACCCGCTAGGCAGCGAGCTCAAGCTCAACATGACCGGCCCTACTACCGGCGCGCCTGCCCAGTGCCGCGCGCTCGCCGAACGCATTCTCAAGAAAGACGCCACTTGCCCTTTGCTGCCGTGCTCTTTTAACGGAGTGCACCAACCGTCTATCGCCAAGACGTTTGCGAAGGAAGATATCTACTTCCTATCCTACTTTTATGACCGCACCCAGCCCCTGGGCATGCCCGAATCGTTTACGTTGCGTGAGATGCACGACCTAGCTAGTCGCGTGTGCGGTGGTCCCAAGGCGTGGGACGTATTCCAGAGTGTCCCCGGGGCGATGGAGGAAATCGGCGATAGACCTGAGCATTGCATGGATCTCAACTTCATGCTCGCCCTCACCCACACTGGCTATGAGATGCCTATCGACCGAGAGGTTCGTATCGCCAAGCAGATCAAGGGGAATGAGCTCGGCTGGTGTCTCGGTGCAAGGTAAGTTTTCCTGGTCTTGACAGTGTGTGACATCCCTAGCTAACATGACCAGCTTGCCGCTCCTCTCCCAGCAAAGCGGCTGGAAGTGCAAGGTCTCGGAGGTGCACTAGTTATCTGCACCAATATTATGATTTATCGCTGTTAATGTATCGCTAGGTGGCAAGGGTAGGCGTTGCGGCTGCGTTCAGGAGATACGGCTCTATGTAGAAACTTTATGGGAACTAAGCTGTGCGGATACCAATACACATAATTTGAAGCCTTCCAACAATAAAAAACAAGACAGCACACAATCCTTGAGCCTCCGGAGGTAGTAGAATCCGTCTTCCTGCCTCCTGAGTGTACCAACCGGTCTATATCTTGTCGAGTCCTTTGAGGAATTCCCAGGCATGTCCAAGACCCAGCAGGAAGCCGACGCCGTGTTGCGAAGATTTGGCGTAGCTGCTGTGCAGGATGGCACCGGAGAGAAGCTCACTGGCTCCCATGGCAGCACAACCCAACCTCTGAAAGATTATTAGCTGGGACTTGGTGAATATTTGGTAAGGGGTTTGTACAATCTTTGAAGAGCCGGGAAACCGTCTGCAAGTGGTCAAGCTGAAACATTTGAGCTTTTTGGGGGGTGGGAAGGGAGGGAGAGAGCTTGGGAAAGAAAAGAGAAAAAATTCGAGGCTTCACGAGAAGATCTTGAACCTTCTCAAGACCTTGAGTTTTTATTACAAAACCTTTGTTTATAGGGAAAGCACCTAGATAGTAATACTGGTTGCCCTTGGGCTGGGTCCCTATCTTCGAGGGAGGGAACGGAGGGGAAGTCGAGTAGGCGCGGACAATCTTTAGGGGTTTGATTGTATTGTCTTTGCCTTAGTCACAGTTATCGTGACCATGTCCGGGCTTAGGTACCTGCTCTCTGAGTCTCCGTGAGACACTTCCAAGACTCAAAGATGACTTCAGATGCCTCGGTGTTGAGCCCGCACGACTCTGGTATCTCGCGTGAGTTGAGTATTGCGTGAAAATCAACTGTGTCTCGGTTTCGGAGATCGAGGGCGAAATCGACCTGAACATCTCTTGTGAATGGCTCCATGAACAGCCGAGCCACGTCCAATTCAAGACTGAGGCCTCGTATCTGGAAAGCCACCATGTGTGGAGCCAAGCCAAGGATGGGCAAGGGTTGGTACGAGAACCTAATCGATCAGTGGAAGTGCAACAACTGATTGAGGACAGGAGCAGAGAGATGCGCGGAAGTAATAGGCGAGCAGCCAGCGGTTGTTACAGCTCAAATTTATGAAATTTCAGACGAAGGCCTTGTTTGCGCCGGTAAGACTCATAATCTGAAGTCATCCAAGCTTTAATCCATTCATTTTACGACTTCTGAGGGGGATACAAGCTATCTTTTGATCAAACATACTCGGCTCTCGTCGGCCTAATTTGGTACCGCAACCGCGTTGAGCACGGCATCGATGATATCCTCGGGCTCTCTCCCTTCGAGGATCGTCTCGATCGCTACCAGCTCGCTGCCCCACTGCATGCTGCGTTCCAGCTCCGGCGCAACCATCTTGATGCGATGCAGGTATACTTTTTTTGCAGCAAGAGCCACCAGTGACGGGGTGACAAAGTCTTGCCCATGAAGCGGTGCCAGACTCCGCATCAACTGCCCAAAATGTTTCGTCGCTGTCGGAGTGATGCCCCCACCCACGGCGCGGTGAGTCCGCAGGAACGAGATAATATTCATCTGGTACCGCGCCACATCCACATTCACACGAACTTGTCGGCTCAGCTGGGCTAGCAGAGCCACCTCTCTTTCGCTCAGCAGCGGCCGCTCCAGAGGCAAACCGTCCGGTTGGGTTGAAGCGATAGACCGCAGCGGGGCAGACGACCCCCTCCGTTTTACCACGCTGATACTAGAGCTGGTTGACGCTGCGTCGCCGTTGTCGTCGAAGTCATTACCGTCAGCGTCGTTACCCTGGTCTCTGTCAAGGTAGTCGAAGCCGTCAGTGGGATCGTGCCAATATGCGAGATAGAAGAAGTCGTTGAGATGAGGCACGACGTGTGCGCGGCCACCACTCAGAGCACCCAGCACGGCCACGAAGAGGAATTGCTTCGGTGCTGTCTGCACGGTAGTGCGGGTGAATATACGGCGGGTTCGGAGAAGCTCGAGCGCTTGGATCTGGACTGCTCGCGGCGCCCGGTTGAGGTGTTTTGCCAGGACGATGTTAGCGATCAGCGGGGGTTGCGATGTCGAGGACGAGGGGCTGGTGGGCCCGCCCGAGGTCCGCGAGAAGTAGGAGCCATTGTTGTGTGGGTGGTGGTGGCGGGTTTGGTAGGGAGAGATAGCTCGTCTGCTGCTGCTGTTGCTGGCGGGCGGGGGGGGTGTCGGCGGGGGAGGAAGAAGGGCATTAGCAAAGTCGTCGAGGGTGGTGTGCTCGTGGCAGCTGATGACGGCAGACGACAGACCAAAGGTCCGGGATGCAATGAGGCGGAGCTCTTCCGTTAGTTCGTCGACAGCTTCATGGGTAGTGCTGATCAGGCAGTGCTCGCGAGCGGTCAGGGAGAGCAGAGCAGCGAGTTCGAGGTCGTTGAGGCCATGCACTTTCCGTAGCAGCTCCTGGTCAAGATCCACCGCCGCTGCCATTGCTGCTACGGGCAATGAACCCAGGGGGCCCCATTAGGGCGAGGCTGCGGGTATCAAGTCTTGGGTTCTTTCGCGGTGACGCGGCGGAACTGGCGCTGTGCCATTTTATTGTCTTAAGCTGTCGTCACAAGCTGCAGTTGAGTTCTCACAGGCAGCTGCGGGCCGAGCTAGGCCGGAAATCGTTTGGTCTCGGGTAAGGAATAAGTCACTCTGATTGGCTAAGTTGGTGGCGCCTACAGCCTGTGCCTGCCTTGTCCAGGCCTGCATATCAGCGCTCAAACCTCCGTCACTCCTCAACCGCTCAGTCGCGGAGTCCACCCACTTGCACCATCAACGAACAACGGTTTCTTTGGGGCAACATCTTCAGATCATTTCTGGCTCCAAACAGCGCGTTCTGCTCTGCATCGCAAACCCTTGCGGCCACCGCTGACCTTCCCCACCTCAATACGAAAGCCTCAGCAAGTGTGGCCAAGATGGCGTCGAGGAAGAAGGTCCTGTTGAAGGTTGGTGCAAAGACTGCGCATGAGATAAGAACACTGCTGACGATAGCAGGTCATTATCCTTGGCGATAGCGGTGTCGGAAAGACGAGCTTAATGAACCAATATGTGCGATCGTCCAGACCCGAGTCCTCTTCGACACCGTGTTGATGATGTCCATAGGTCAACAAGAGATTTAGCGCGAGCTACAAGGCCACGATTGGCGCCGACTTCCTCACGCGTGAAGTGCAGGTGGATGACCGACAGGTGACGATGCAGGTGCGGAAGATCGATGCGTATTCCAAGGAGGCATGCTGAGCAGTTCACAGCTCTGGGACACGGCCGGCCAGGAACGATTCCAGTCCCTAGGCGTAGCCTTTTACCGCGGCGCCGATTGCTGCGTCCTCGTATTTGACGTCAACAATTCAAAGAGCTTCGATGCACTAGATAGCTGGAGAGACGAGTTCTTGATCCAAGCATCCCCACGAGATCCGGATAACTTTCCGTTCGTGGTGCTGGGGAACAAGATAGATGTTGAGGAGAGCAAGCGAGTGGTATGTATTGTTGTGGGCACTGTCGACTCTGGACTAACCGCCGCAGATCTCGAATAAACGGGCCATGACTTTCTGCCAGTCCAAGGGAGGCATCCCCTATTTTGAGACCAGTGCGAAGGAGGCAATCAACGTAGAGCAGGCATTCGAGGGTAAGTCGACTGCAGCCTGTTCCTAGCGGTTGTCACTGACTGACAGCATAGTCATTGCCCGAAACGCGCTCCTCCAGGAGGAGTCGGAGGAATTCAGCGGAGACTTCCAAGACCCTATCAATATTCACATTGAGAATGACCGGGATGGTTGTGCCTGCTAAATTTTGTCTTTTCGGTGGTGTTACTTTGTATCATATGATGCCGGGACTGCGTGGGCGTGACTCCCCAATGTTTCATTGTTTCGGAGAAGCGAGCATGATAATTAGCAAGAGATGACATGGGTAGGGTGGTTCATGGAGCAAGGTGGTGATAGACTTGCATGGGTGTAACTGGTACATGAGCATTTCTAAATGTTTCTCTAGTACAACCTATCTCAATTCGTGTTCAGTGTCTGACATCACGGTCGAGGGTTCGCAAGAGTGAGACAAGCCAATCCCAATAACGGGGTCAATGTGGTAGCTACTTTGCAGCTTCGCAAATAACGATCTTTCCACTGTTGGCCTGCACGTGTAACCCTAACCCTCTAAATATTGTTGGTTGGTCTGAAACGGCTGCCGCGGCTGCTTATTAGCAAACATCGACCTCGACCCGCTGAAGATTTAGTTTGACAAACTTAGTGTAGATTCCTCCACGGGCTCCCACTTGACCCCGACACCTCCCCGCACGGATCCATGTCAACCTGGGCTCCCTCTTCTTGAACGTCTCAGTCGCTTGCTCACAGGGTCGTTCGAAATCCCGTGCATGGCGACTGCGCTTCGATTTTGTCTCTCGATCTTCGACGTCGACGACCCGCCAGGCGGGTACAAAACGATGCCCCCGGGTTCCCGCAGTCGAACACACACCGAGTCGTTGTGAGCTGCATCCTAACACCACGTGGCTACCTTCTACTCCCAATTCCCGAAGGTGAAGGGAGAGGTGACGGGAGAAGATGGCGCCGACAGAACCGCTGATGCCGGCCGAGCTGGCGCTCCAACAGCATACACAAGGCGACGATGCGGCCGGCTCACGGCGGCAGTCACAGTCAGGATTGGGCTCGGTGCCGCTGCTTGCCCACGGCGTGTCCAGATCTTCATCATTGAGCGCGGGCAAGGGGACCTTACGCGACCGCTTGGGACTGCAAGGCGTCGCGAGGCGGACATTGGGGATAATATTATTGCTGTTCACCGTGTTGATGTGGACCTTGTCCAACTTTCTTGCGAGTGTAAGTGTCCCGGCTGACTGGAGACTGACATGCTGCAAAACTAACAGCTTGACAGTATATATTTGCAAACGATTCCTACAGCAAACCATTCTTTCTGGTTTACGTCAACACCTCCATCTTCGCGGTCTCGCTCATTCCCATGGTAATACGATATATCATGCAGACGGGGATACACACTCTAAAAAATAGGGCGTTGGAGCTATGGCGCGAGCGTCGTCACGGCATGGCAATTCTCAAATCGCATGACGACGAGGAAGTCGCCGGTGCAGATGAAGAATCGGGCGCGCTGCTAATTGATGACGAGGGGAGCCTGGATGCAATAGATGCAGGGAGACGACGAGACGAGAAACTGAGCCTTGGCGAAACAGCATGGCTCAGTCTTGAATTCTGCATGTTGTGGTTCCTGGCCAACTACTTTGCGTCTGCCTGTCTCGAATACACGAGCGTTGGCAGCGCGACGATCCTCACATCGACGAGTAGTATATGGACGCTCATCTTCTGTGCTGTCTGGGGAGTCGAGGGCTTCACGATCCGCAAGTTGTTGGGGGTCGTGGCGTCTCTGGCGGGCGTCATTCTTATATCAACCATTGACTTGTCAGGAATGAGCGACGGCGACCGGGGCAGCTTCCCGCACAAGACGACAGGAGAGATCGCCATTGGAGATGCAATGGCGTTTTTAAGCGCCATCATCTATGGCATGTACGTAACCGTCATGAAGCGACGGGTGGGCAACGAGGACCGGGTGAACATGCCCCTCTTCTTTGGACTAGTTGGTCTCTTCAATGTCGTCCTGTTGTGGCCTGGTTTTTTCATTCTCCACTTCACTGGAATTGAAACTGTAAGTCCTCAATCCCCGAGAGTCTAGGGCAACGGAACCTAACTTCTCCAGTTTGAACTGCCCCCAACAGGCAAGATCTGGATCATCATCATGGTCAACTCGATTGCATCATTCTTGAGCGACATGTCGTGGGCATACGCCATGCTCCTAACAACCCCGCTCGTCGTGACAGTTGGCATCTCGCTGACAATACCGCTCTCGCTAATTGGCGAGATGATCCAATACTCGCAGTATTCGAGCTGGGTGTACTGGGTTGGAGCAGGCATTGTGCTTCTCTCGTTTGTTTTTGTCAACCACGAATCTCATGAAGATGACAGCGGAAAGGTTCAGGGGTCTGAAAACAGCTGACAGTTTCGCTTTACGGAGATATCAACATACTGTATTCCTTTACCTATTCTTGCATCTAGACGGCGTTGGAAATCCATTGATGACGCAGAGAGCGTTGTGTAAGTGTTGGGTAGATACTCACGTGATAGTTACTGTATTTGCTTCGCACACAAGCCAAAACATCCCGATTGCTTTTTTTTCGCAAACAATAATTGTGACAATCAGATGTTGATGTGGCACCACAGCACCAGACCCCGACTCCCGCGTTGCCGGTTTCTCAACTGCCGACAGATCGGACTGGCAGAGCCATTTGTGGGGCCTTCTGCGGGGCTGACCATGACGTCGCCGCGAATCGGACCCACTTGGGATCCTGGAGCGCTGCGCAAGTCACTCGTCATCGCCGGGCGCAGCACCACCAAAAACATTGCATCCAATGGCCTGGCTCCCTCAGACTTAGCGCGGGGCTCATTCGCCATGTCAACGGCCATAACAAGGGACTGTTAGCTGGCGATTGTGCGTTCTTTGTGCAGCATCTCGTTTTGTAGTTCCTTCAATAAACACAATTTTACCCTTTCAAGTGACCCTTTCTTTTCTTTCTCTCTCTCTCTCTGACACTGAACAAACAGACCACACTGCATCTTCCAAAGTAGGAAACTATGTCTACCGATCCAGGCCCCATCGCCTTCCGAGGCGTCCGCCTCTTGCTCCGCGCGATCCAGCTCTTGTGCGCCGCCATCATCCTCTCCATCTTCTCCTACTTCCTCGCCGCCCTCTCCAACCATGCCCTGCCCACCCCCAATTGGGTCCGCGCCGTCGAGGGCATCGCCGGTATCGCTGTCGGGTACACGGGGTTGCACATTGCCACCCTCATCCTTTTTCCAAAGGCCGCCGTCCCCCGGCCTTTCACCTCGCTGGTGAACATGGTGCTGGACGGTTCGTTTGCCGTGGCGTTTATCTATGTGGCTGCAGCGAATCGGGGCGGTTCAGGAACCTGTACGGGGATCGTTAGTACCCCGTTTGGAGAGGGCGATGCGGATACGGGGAAGAAAGTTGAGTCGGGCGCTCAAGGGGGTTTTACTACGCTGCCGAGTTTGAGGCAGGCGTGTCAGTTGGAAACGGCGTGTTTGGCTGTGGCGGTGATAGCTCTGTATGCTTCCCCCCCTTTTTTGTCGTTCTGTTTTCCTGTTGGCTGGTGTTGTGTCATTTTCTATTTATCCCGCCTTCTCAATATCCAGTTGTTGACTAACGGTTCAAAGGTTCTTCTTCATTTTCTCCATCCTGGCCGAAGTGGCCATGGTCCGCAACCAGCGCAAGGGACGGCAACAGGAGCAGCCACTGAGCGGGTTCGGGGACGGAGACGGGTACAGCGCGCCGACAGAGCAACAGCAACAGGGACCGCCACGCCGGCGCGGGTTCTGGTCTGCATTGTTTGGCCGCCGGAAAAACGATGTGACTGGCGGAGTTGGGCCAGCAGCGAATCCCAACGCACTCCCAGAGCACGCGACACCCAACGACTATCGAGGTAGTTACGCGACGGAGCAGACGAGAATCGGTACGCCACACGATGGGAACAGCAGCCCAAAGTATGAGAGCTTGGAATATGGGGGTCACGATATCAGTGACAGTCACACCGGAAACGAGCCTCGCTGGGATGACGTCCCTCTGGCAAGGTACCCTCCTGCGAATTATCGATACAGTGATGGCGTGTATGATCGAGTCTAGGTCTATTGCATGAGGCGTTTTGGTTGAAGTAGAAGCGGCTTGAAACGACGGAGCATAATACCCCCACCATTCAGCATACAGCATACAGCATACAGCATACAGCAAAGTTTACATATTTTTCTTCATACGGCAAAATGTGGTTGGTGGCGGCTCAGTTATCGGCGCAACTCCATAAGTATACATGCATGTCTTGTCAGTCGTTCTTCAAAGTCTTGGCGTGAAACCTGAATGCATTTTTTTCGAGAAGAAATTGTGCAGCTTGGCTTTCCTTTCCTGATGGAAAACCACGATATTTGTCAAGAAAATACCGATGACGCACTCGCCACCTAGGACTGAGCCCAAGGGGGAAACCCAAAATTACCGCGAATGATTCCAGGGTTGGGTCTATAACTGGACAAAGAGGCGTTGAGTTAAAACTGCGCAAACAGGTTTCGCTCTATCTTTTACATCGCCCAGTGTCGTCCCTACTCTACCAATGAATCATTATCCATACAACTTATTGCCATAATCCTTCAGCCCCATCCCACACCCTCGTGCTCCCAGTCCAATCTCACCGACGCATCGTCTCCCTCCAGCTCACTCCAGTTTATATCCACTTTATCAAGCTCCCTCACAAAAAAGTCCTGCTCCTCACGCATTGCCTGTCTCACCTCGGCAGCCATCTTATCGGGGTACCGCCTCATGTTGAACCAATGCGTCAGACTCCTCAGGGCTTGCTCCAGCGGCAGCGCCTCCTCCACCTCAGCATCCACATCAGACCCAGCAAGCCACTCATCGCGCAGCTCTGGCCTGCAGTGTAAGTACACGGCCGTAATGACTCGCATGTTGCTCTGCCGCCACTTCCGCCCGCAGTATGGGACTTGGTTCTTGAAAAGCTTGAGTGTGTAAAGCCGGAGTTCTTGCTGCGGCACTTTGAGACTCTTGCGCAAAATTCCAGAACTCTTATACTGAACCATCAACAGGTTGCGGTGCGCCTTGCCCTTGCAAATCTTTTGCATAACGCGCAGATAGTTGATTAGGGAAAAAAAGTTGCGCCGCGAGAAGTCGGTGATTGGCTCCTTCGGCAGCGGGTTGACAGGATACCCAAGTTCGTCAACCTCGGGTCGCGGGGCCGGGGGCGTTGTAACAACGCCCGTAGCAGCTGGTGGCTCGACCGATGGTGATCTCATGCGACGGATCGGCGGGGGCGCGGCCTCGTCTTCACTATCCTCGAGATCCTCTTCGAACTCGGTAGCTGACGGGTTGGGCAGCCCAGAGTTAGGAATCGCGCCCGCTCGGGAACCACAAAAGTAGAAGAAGCTGTGTTCGATCCGGTCCGTCCGGCTCTCGACGACCTGTTGAATATCGTGCAGCGCGAAAAGCTTCAACACTAAGGGGAGATAATTTGTGTCAAGCAACAGTTGCGTCATGTACTCAAATTTGAGAATATCTAGAAAGTTAGCAGAGATCGATCGCCCGGGTCAGGAAACCTACGCGACAACTTGAACCACTTCAACAATAGAATCAAGATACCAGTTACGGCTTTGGCCGCAATTTCTCTGCTTCTCGCTTCATCCACATCGCTGTCAGAAGGGGAACCCGGATCGGTTTTGGCAGGCCCGTTAAGCCCGTTGTTCACCTGCTGCCCGCCGTTAGCGCGACCACCGGTTTGGGCTCCCTGCTGCTGGCCGTTCTGAGGATTGATCATGTTTGTGGCGATGGCCATGATCGACTTGAGCAGCACAATGACCAATGATTGAAGGCTTGGCAATGCCTCCCTCTGGGATAAGTTAGTAAATACACTCTTGTAAGACGGTTTGTGAAGCACTTGCATAAAACTTTTCGACGTCGTCAAGCCGCTGTTTGATGTTCGGATCCACTCCTCGAGGCCCGTAGTCGACCTCCGGCTCGACGAGCTTTTCCTTCTCTTCCTTAATCTTATCCAGGCCAAGCTCATGCCGCTCCTCTAGAGTCAGCGATGAAAGGTCAAGCTCATCCACAATGTCATCATCAGCACCATCCCAGCCCCGCTCGAACTTGAGGAACTTCTCCCTCTCGTCCCACAGCTGGCGTGTAGCCCGGGTCATCTTGACTCGTTTTGAAAAAAGCTCGCCAGCTTCGAGAATGGAAGCTGGAACGTCGCTGCCCTCCCATTTCCGCCCAACAAGCCGATCCTGCAACCCAGCACCCCCCTTGCCCCCTGCGCTGTTGCTCGTCGCATCTAAGGGCGGATACATGAAAGGGAAGTTTTGGTTCGTTTGGTAGTTTTGCTTCTTGCCGCCCTTGCCGCCGACTCCAGGACTTGGGGGTGGCGATGGTGCAGGTGTAGCGATATGAACGGGCTGGTGCAGGATTGAGGCGCCACCACTCTGGCCAGGAGGAGGGGGCAGGATCCCGTTTGCGCCATTGTTTCTAACAGGGTGATTATGCAGCTGCGGGATGATAGAAGTGTGTTCAGATTCCAAAGGCAGCTTTGGCTGGGGTGGAATGTAGGCGGGATACTTGGATGTGATCTCTTGGCGAAATAAGTGGTAGTCGAGAGGTGAGGCTGTGATCAGCTCGTTGTTCACGGCCTCATCCTGCGTCTCGCTTGTGGCCTTCTTCGCTTCTGCGATATCCTTGGAACCCCCAAACACCAGTAATATGGACTTCCACAGCAGCAGAAATATTTGCGTCTGCGGAAGGATGCAAGCTTCGTCCCACCTGAGCTTCGACGCGGCGTGAAGAAGAAACTGCAACAGACCCGGCTCTAGTGACAACAGTTCCATCCGAACAAAGGTCATTTCCTCCGGGTCATCCAATGACTCTTGTAGCGTCATGTAAAGGATTGTCATCAGATGCATCAGCTCCTCAGCAAGCATCTGAAGGCTCTGGGGGAGCTCGTCGGACCTATGTCGTCAGCATAACGTCTCGCAGCGTTGGAAAAACCACACGTACCAGAACGGTTCAAATGCGTCCCTCAACGCATCCCACACCAGCGGCAATCCACCGCAATCGGCGAGCAACTTGACGCCCTCCTTCATTGCTATCAGCTGAACTTTTGTGGCGGCCGACCTCATCTTGGAATTCCTTAGACTGGGCACCGTGGCACTCCTGACCGTTTCTGTCCACCTGCCGAGAACCAGGTAAACAAGCGTACCGACAGCCTCGCCACGAGCAGACTTATCCTGAGAACGGAGTGAGGCCAGGGCTGTCTTGATGAAGCGCCGGCGAGCATCATTGCTCACGTCTTCCCAACCAAAGTCCTGACCAAAAGCGCGGCCCCAGGCGCTGTGGAAGGCTCTGTTGGCAGCGTTGAGACGCACCCACTGCCAGAAGTTATACATGAACCACTCATCCACCTCCTCCTCGATGGGGCCCATGTCTGAGTAGACATAGTCGTAGGCGATAGGCTCAGTGCGGGGGAATTCGGCTACGATGCGTCGAAGCTGAGCTAGTGACAGCGAGTCTGGTGGATTTTGTCCCTGTCCGGTAGTGTTGGGGCCTGGCTGGTGGTTATTACCGGCGGGTGAGGGAGGAGGGGCGAACGACGGCGCGGGGGGTGCGGACGGGGGCGGTTGCGACGGCTGGATTCGCTGCAACGGCGGTCGGGCCGGTGCGTTGACGGATTTGGCTTCGATGGCGGCGTCGGATCTCGTGTCTTGGGCGTTACCGGCTTCATCGCCTTCCGGCATCTTGGGTGTGGACAGGACGTCACCTAACGTTCGCGAGGACCACAGGGAGTTCATTGCGGGTGGGGACTGTTGAGCTCGTGGCTCCGCGGGTTGGTGTTGCAGTGGGAAAACGGTTAGGATGCTAGATGGGTAATCAAATCATTGTGTGTTTCTGATCAGTTGTAGTGCAAGGCGATGCGCCAAATTGCCATTAGCTTGTGATTTCGTGGTGCAGTCTCCAACCAAACCGGCAGCAGTCGCGACAGGCTGGTGAAGCTCC
>Ga0247765_1000535_pt1 | contig 28552 bp, 24 predicted proteins | sample UWRJL106311C6_FD_179949 | JGI IMG/M metagenome (GOLD analysis project Ga0247765, IMG submission 179949) | Plant litter microbial communities from Arlington Agricultural Research Station in Wisconsin, United States - UWRJ-L106-311C-6 | ecosystem: Environmental > Terrestrial > Plant litter >...
ATCCAAGGGGCAGTTTAACGTGATGCCCAGCACGAACGAGCGAGGTAAGGTAAGGTACCTGGGTAGGCACCTAGGTAGGTAGGTACCTAAGATGTCATGAAATGAACCCGAGATAGATATTGAATGACCATGTGTGTGCGAGTTAGCGACTCCTGTCAAGTGCGTGCGTTGCTCGTTTCTCGTTTCCGTTTCCGTTCGTGCTGTTGTCGAGATCCTGCGTATATGATGTCTTGGGATAGATGCACCGAAGATGTTGTTGATCGGTGACGACGGCGACGGCGACGAGGGAAAAAAGAGACTAATCCCAGTAGTTGTTGTGGTCCCTTGTCAAAAACTCCTCCTCCCACTTGCGTCCGTTATAAGCCCCCTCCAGTTCCGAGAGCCAGCCTTCCGTGTCAAGGAGATTGATACCAGGCTCCTCGAGCTCCTCGAGCCAGCTGTGAGACACGATGGCGGAAGTGGAAGTAGGTGACCCATCACCACCACCACCAGCACGACCAGGAGTAGTCTTCACCGGCAAGTCCCCCTTCAGATTGCGGCGATCCACGTGCAAGGGATGACGAGTTTTGCCATCGAGATATGGATATGGATATGGATGGTCGGGGTTATTATGGAGGACCGGGCCCATGCGGTAATAAGGGAAAACAAGAAGATCGCCGGGCATGGGCGGTTCGACGGGTGGTATGTCCATGTCCAAAAGGTCGCGGTAAGGAGGGATCACTGCCGCATATGCCTGGGTGGCGAGCATGCCCACCACCACCACCACCAGGCTGGGGATTATTGTGCTGAGCTTCATCATTGTCTCTGGAGATATCAAAATGTCGGTGTTACAGAACAAAAAGCCTGGACTGGAAACACCCAAGGCGAGAGAGCCCATTTTATACATCAATCGTCAGGACTCTCACACGCAGGAGCTAAATTAGTTAGGACATGTCAGAGACTCTCGGCCCGAGCCGGCGTACCCACTATTCAGGCCCGTCTACGCCACAAGCGGAGACCATGACTACGATCAGAGGTTGGCAGGTGACGATGTTATTTTCTTTTGGACTCCACCACTCCGAGATAAAGCAGGAAAAAACCGATTCCACGTACTGATGTGGAAACCTGTCTATACCCCAAGCCACAAAGTCAAGCAGACACTAACACTACAAAAAAACTTTCGCTTGTAAAGCGTCATCACTCATTAACCCCGCACCTCAGTCCGCCACAGCGTATGTCGAGTCACGGTGTGACCGATGGTGCCCGTGGCTGCCGTGATACTCGGCCCGACGACGGTACTCTGCCTCATCATCTGATTCATGTCGATGACGATGGCGCCGCTCTCGATCCCTCTCCCGTCGATCGCCTTCCCTATCTCGCTCCACCCTCCGGTCGTCCTCTTGCTCGATCCGGTGTTGGCGGTGGCCCTTTCTCTTCTCGTCCCCATCATCTCGTTCCGGGTCATACTCAATCTCCTTGAGGCCCTTTTGCTCCCGCTCCTTCTCAAACTCTCGACGCCTACGTTCTGTTGGGGTTGTCAGCACCTTGCCTCAATCTGACTGAACTCGTTGGAGAATAAAGGAGAGAAAAACATTGAAAAAGAAAAGAAAAGAGGAGTCGGTCGGACACCACGGCATGGCCGTGTGCGGCGTCGATAAAATCGAGACCGCCGGAGCCCCATCTCGGGGAAAGGAGAGGACGATGAGCAGTCATGGCGAAGCACGGCGAGGCGAGGCGAATCGAAGCGTGGTGAAAAGCGCACGGCACGAGGAGACAGAGCAGACACGGGCAACAAGCGATGACACACAGGCGGTTCGGTTCGGACTGACGCATGCACGGGTTCGGGGCTCGGTGGGCATAGACATAGGCGGGGGCGTGGGCGTGGGCGTGTACGTGGTGGAGGTGGACGTGGATGGGCGAGGGCGAGGGCGAAGGCGAGGAGGGTTGGACAATGGGTGGTGGTATAAACGCAAGACGAATCAACCAGAGAAAGGAAAACGCTGCAACCCACCTCTCAGCTGTGCCGTCGCGGCTGCGTATGCCTGGATCTCTTCCTTGCTCAGTACACGGAGCACAATCACGAAATCATCACGGACCTCGAACCGCTCCTTGCCGATCGTCAGAGCTTCTGGATTGACCATCTTGCGGCTGATCTTGGTCCACCTGGCTCCTTGCGGCACGTTTGCCTTGGTCTTGTCGTCTTTGTGTGGCGCCACTCCTTCTCGGATGGGATTGGGCTCTTCGGGGAACTGCTCTTTTGGTTGCTTCAGAATGCCTTTGATAGGCTTTTTCTCTTCCTTTTCCCTCGGCGGAGACACCACGCGAACCTGCTTCTCATCCCGGGCAGGCGCTGCGAGCTCACGGCCTCTGGAATCCTCCTTGCCCGACGAGACGGCGGACTCGCCATCTGCCTCGGGCAGCTCCAGAGCCTGCTGTTTTCGCTCTGGCGAAGGCTCCCTAATGGTAGGGATCGCAAGCTGCTTCTCAGCCTTGTCCCTTTCTTCCACGGCTGCAAGCTGTGCCTTGAGAGCCTCCAAGCTCGCCTTGTCATTGGGATCAAAGGCCGAGGAGGCACGGTGACGCCGCCGCGGCAAAGACTTGCTCTCGTCAGTGGATGAAGAATGATCTCGGCGGCTGATGGCAACCGCGTCTCCAGCCAGGTCGTTGCGATCCCGCACTATCCCAGACCCGGCCTCAGAGGGCTCACTTCTCTGAGACCGGTCTTTGGGATACTCGATGATCTCAAAATCTTCATCGCCAAGGAGAGGCTCCTTGCGACTGGACTTTGACCGGCGCTCCTCGTCACTTGCGTGGCGATCCCTGCTCTCGTCCTTTTGTCTCCGAGGTGGTGATGGTTTGTCATCCTGCTCGTCCTTGTTGTCTTTGCCTCGGACGGTTGGCGCGAGGCCAAGAGAAGCGGCGGCAATGCCAAGCCCAGTAGTAAACTTGTCGCGGAGCTTGTTATCTTCGGGAGGGGCAGCTTCCTTGCCTTTGGACTCCTTCCGCTCACGAGCATACTCATCATCCACCCAAACTTCGCGGTCACGGTCACGGTCACGGTCACGATCCCGGTCGTGGTAGTCGCGGTCATAGTCACGACCCCTGTCGCGCTCGCGGTAGCTTCTCCGGTCTCTCTCGCGATCCCTTTCACGGTCATGGTCATGGTCATGGTCATGGTCACGATCACGATCACGGTCATGATCACGGTCGCGGTCGTCATGTCGCCTCGAAGCAATTAGGTCTGGTTCGTCATATAGCCTGTCCCGAGGACCAACATCGGCAGGCTCTTTGCGGTATTCACGGCGCTCGCGTCTGTCATCCCGCAGTGGAAGTTCTTGACGGTGCCTAGGCTCTTCCACGGGCATCGAGTCGACGCGGACGCCGAACCCACGAGACAAGATATTGCCGTCTTGGAACCCTTCGCGGTCGCGGTCGCGGTGGCCCACATCTTCTTCCCGGCGGTAGTAGTCGTCATAGTGAGTGGGACGGCTCGGGGCGTCTTGAATGAGCGAGACCGGTCGCGAGCGGGACGACGTGCGACGCTCTCGGCGCTCAGGGCTTGTGGGATTATCGGCACTGGCATGGCGGCGCGCTAGATCAGGTGGCAGCGGCGCGGCTGGAGGCACAGGCATGTGCATGCCAGCGCCACTGTAGATGCCACCAGCTGGAGCCTGGTTTATCCTGTCCAGGCCCCACGTAGTTGGAGGCGGGCCTCGTTGCCGTCTCTCGTTCTGCCCATACGGACGAGCCGAGACATCGGTGGTAACGCTGACAGTCGGTCGGTAGTACTGGTCCATGCTCTCGCGGCGACTCCGACGAGGGCGGTTATGATCCAAATCGTACTTGGCCAGGTCAGCCGGCCTGTAGTACTCATATCCCTCCTCTTCATACTCGTGATGACCACGGCGCGGCGTCTCGGCGTAGAGCACTGTGGGCCGAGCGGTGCGGAACGGCTCGGCGGCGGCTCGTGGGCTGAGTTCTGTTCGCTCTCGCAGGCGCCTGAGATCGTCGTTGTCAAGGGCGGCGGTCTGAGGCTCGTGAGTGTGGTTCCGGCCGCGACCGATGGAGGAGGCTGGCTGGGCATAGTACTGGCCCTCGTCGCTAGAGCGGTATGGATCCCGGGACGGGCTTCCGGATCGGACGCCGCCCGAAGGCTGAGGTCCGCCGGTATGCCTCGTCGTAACAATGATGGGCCGCTTGGACGACAAGGATTCGGCGGCAGCTGAGGATCTGTGGCCGCGATCATTGTCCCTCAGGCTCGTGCTCCGTGGGATCGTGTCTTTCCTGTCGTTCCTGACAGCGTATGTCGTGGTGCTGACCGGGACAGGGTCTCTGCGGTAGTCGGCAGCCTGTCGCGAAACCAAGGGATCGTGGTGTGACGTGGGCAGGACATGGATGTCCCCACCATGGAGAGGTGTGTAGCCGACGCTGCCGGTAACAGGCATCGACGCCCGCGCAGGGTTGTAGAGCGGCGGCGACCTTCGTCCGGGCACTGACGGGTATCGATATCTGCTTTGGTCTGCCATTGCGTCTGTCTCGTGGTCGCAGCGATTTCTTTTTCGCCGTGCGACTCCAAGCAAGAAATACTTGTAGGCGAGGGGGTAGTGGGGGAGGTAATAGAGCTGATAGCGAAGATTCTCGCAGGGATTAATTATCCTGAGTCACACGCGACAATGCGACTAACAGGCTCGAGGCCCCACCTTAGAATGCGCTCGTAGAAATAGGTAAAGAAAGAGAACACAGCCGGTCTGAGGCCTGAGGTAAGGAGGCGATTGACTTTCTAGGCTTCCCGACTGCCGTGAGAAAGAGGGGTGTCTGCGGCGCAGCGAGGGCGCCCTCCGTCGGTCGAGGGCAGCGGGGTCGTCGACGGCTTGGACGGGGACTTGAAGAGAATGGCGGGGTTCCAATCGCAGCAGCACAGGGCAGAAGCGGCTGGGGTGTGTAAACCAACTCTGCCGCTTAGACAAGCCCGCGGGCTGCGATCCTTGCCTTGTTGAGGTGCTGCGTGATCAGAGTTGGCGCATCGGGGGCCGCCGACCGCGAGCACGGAGGACGGTGAAGAACAAGAAGAAGCTTAAACGTGGGTGCGGTTAGAGACGACGGGACGAGCACTGGACACCCGGACTGCGCCTTCTTGGGCTATATAATCTGTAGTTACCCGGCGGTATCCATCCATTTCATTCCTTGAGCAGCAATGGAGGATGGGTGGCGTGTCTGCCTGGACAACTCAAGTTCCCCGGGACCGTAGGCTGTAACCCCACCTTCCACCGTGCCTCGAGACCTTGGACAAAGATGCGGACTCGTTGCTGACCGAGCTCCCTATTCGGTCCCTCTGCATCTGGAAAATTTTGGTGCATCGCGACCATGCCCGAGCTGTTCATTCGGCTTTGCTCCCCGGTCCCGATTCCCTTGGACTGCCCTGAAACTTTGCAGATGCAGTAGACTGCTACCCAGTGCTGCATACCATGGCTGTGTCAGTTAGCGCCGTGGGGCCAGTTGCGAAGCATTGCGTCAGGAGGGAGAGAAGCAACGTCTTTGAGGGTGGGGCATTTTCATTGTCGTTGTTAGCGGCATGTTTGATTTCTGGGCGGCTCTTCTTTTTCTCCAACCTTGCCGGAACCTGGCAGCTCACCTTCGGAGTCCCGGGGAGCCAAGGTGAGTGAATATGACGTTCCCAGAAGATCATCGGGGTCATGGGAGTATTCCAGGTGGGGACCATGACATTCTCGACCGCAACGTCCGGGCTGCTTCACTCAGCACTTGGGAGCTTGGACCCTGAACTTGGCCTTGCATCACAAAGTGGAGCAAGCACTCTCTCGAGAGGCAAAAAACTCTGGTGCCGAGAGCCATGTTGTGCTCGTAGACCAAGTTGTCGCATTCCACTGCTGCTCCTTGGCAACCTTTTCCATCCAGGTCTGCGTCCATGCTCTCTCTTCAGGTCTGTCCAGCCAGTGGGCCACGAGCACCATGTCGCTCATCCGATCACGAGGACCAGTCACGGCAGCGTAGCGTCGCCGGCAGTTCGTGCGGGTTGCCGCCCCCAAACAACCGGTGGGAGCGAAGCCAGCCTTGTTCTCACCTCGCCTTCTTCTGTCCTGGCCCTGGCTAATAGTGGCAATAACGCGCATACATGCAACACCGAGAGACCTACGCTAGTTTGTGCAGCAGCCTGCAGTGAAGCTGACTACGTTGGGGACCTTTGGTACTACTCTGTTCCACGGGCACCGTGTTTTCCCGCAAAAGTGCCGAGCAAACTCGTTGCCATCTTGACGGAGACCCTCCCTGGCGACCTCGCAAAGCTGCATTCTCGTCCAACCAAGCCATTGTTTTTCTCCCTTCCCAAAACGTGCCTGCTGTGCAGCTCAGCAGTGCACGCGGCAAAACGGGCCCGTTCCATAATTGGAAACGCTTCTCATGGTTATTTGGGCCGTGGGCCGTGGGCCGTGGGCCGTCAGTTATCGTCCATCGTTCATCCGTCATGGAGGGGCGCGTTGGGCAGCGAAACATGAACATGGGCATTTCAACCCAGCCCAACCAATATCCGTCCACCCCAACGCAACACCAACACCCCCCCCCTCCTGCTCGACCGTCAATCAATCGGCAGCTTTGGATGTTGGTCTCTCTGCTCCCCCACACACACCCGGCCCACTCAACCAATGAAGCTCAACCTTCCCGCGCTCACATCCAGTCTCTCAAGCAAATGTGCACAAAATGCACTTCCGGCAGCACCCTCCACCCTCTCCCACTCATCCGCGCCGATGCCTTTTTTCATTTGCGCTCTTCGTCTCATCGAGGGGGGTGGATGCCACTCGCTGCACCCCTCTAGGTAGGTAAGGTACGGACGGACGGCGGTAAGGGCACGGCGACACACTTTTTGCAAATGCCATTGTTCTCCTCCATCTAATTAATAATCCGTGGAACATGACCGCCTCTCTTTCACCGTTCAGATACGTACGTGTGCGATGGTGGCGGGACCACAGTTAAGGGTCATCTGGGCTGTCTCAACCATATATCTGTGTCCTAACGTATCTGATTGCCATTACTCTGTGATGGGGAACGTGAGACATGTATTTGGCGATATATGACAGGATGGACGACAGAGACATGGAAGATGAGCTGTCTCCCTCGCCCTCCTTTCCCGAGTTTGTCTGCCGGATGACCCTCCCCTTGTTTGTCGCCACATTGTACAGCTTTGAGGCCTCGCCGAGTTGGGTTATCTGTCTGTCTGTCTGTCTGTCTGTCTGTCTGTCGTGATTCACACGCCTCGTCCCACTCCCTCCCTCACTCCCTCCGGTTCGGCCTTGAGGAAGAAGCCAGTACGAATTGGTTGGTCGAAACTACCTAGGTACCGAGGTAGGCAGCGGAAAACTGTAAAATCCCCACAGATTGAACATGAAAGAGGTTACAATCCACCCTCGCACACACACACACACACACTACGCTCCCGTCCACCAGACACGCTACAAGGTAACATGGTGGCTGGAGCCATGACAAAGGCCAGGCCAATAACTTGTATAGGTAGGTACATGGTATACCGGGGAGAAACCGCCGGGATGCTACATACATACATGCCAGGCCAGGCCATACCATAATCATCGATAGGTAAAGCCAAGGTAAGCTAACTATGTAGGTACCCAACTTGGTCTCCTCCGACTGGCTCGCATCCCCACCCAGCCTAGGTAAGGTACCTAGGTAGGTTGGCTGGCTGGCCCCAGTCTACCCAATTACCAACTGTCAGGGGACTGTGTTGGTTAGCCCGGCACCCCACCTGAGCTGGTTAGGTAGGTAATCTACTTCATAGGTAGGTACGTAGGTAGATAGGTAGGTAGCTACGCGCCAAGTACAAGTATGGTAAATACCGTCTGGTTTAGAGGAAGAACATGGAGATTGAAGAATGGGACTTTTGAAACGTTCCAGTCAGTCCCTGGAGCCTAGTCCCAACACTCATATCGACGAATAGTCCATGCCTGTCTGTGATACATGACATGACATAGATAGTGAGATATGTAGAGTGGACAGGTGCAGGGAATGGGAATACCCCCCTCCGTGTGTGTGTGGCCCCCCCGCAAAAGTCGCACCAGACGAGGAGGATTGACTGGATGACTTGGGGAGAGAGAGAGAGAGAGAGAGAAAGACCACTCTGGGCAAGCGCAGCTCAAGCTACGTAGGTACCTAGGTAGGCAGGTCAGGCAAGGTCAATCTGTTAACAGTTCTCACCCGTGCTATACATGTATATACACCTTAGGTAGGTACCTTGCTATGTTTCCATTGCACCGACAAGAGAGGGTAAACTGATCCCACACGTTCTCGTCAGTTAACAAGAAGCTCGAGTTTAATAGAAAGGTAGGTATACAATATGTATCTATCCCTCAACTAATATACAACAAAGGTGTTGGTCTTGGATCACAGGGCGTAGGTAGGTAATCAATGTTCACACACAACACGAACCAACAAGACCCCGTCAGGTCCCACACAAACTATTGTTCGGGGAACCGGGCAGGAGGACAGGAGGACATATTATCCCACTTGGTAGAGCCTTTTAAGCCATCAAGTGGAACAGGTTACTGCGTGGAAGGCAACCCGATGCAAGTTCCGTCGGGCGGCTCTGATAGGTGACTAGGTCGTCTCTCGGTGAAAGCACAGGGTCAAGGCATTGTGTTCTGTAACTCATTGCACAAGGATGAAGGCGTGTTCTGAGTTTCCGAAGGCGTCGTCTCGTCCGAGCTGGTGGCCTTGCCATCGGTGGGACCGAGTGGTAGTAAACAAGAATCACAAGTCGTTTGACTGCACGAGATCGAGTCTAATGCCTCATTGGGAAATTTCGCTACGTTGTACTGGCGACTAACTGATGACGACTAAACAAATAAAGCACCATTGACAATTTCCATTTGACAGCCTAGGTCCGTACCACCGCCTCTGTACGAGGAGGGGTTAGACAAAAAGTTGTTCCTGTGCCCCTAAGCCAGGCTGCCCATCGGATCCCACAGAGGCAGAACAATGGGCTCTGACTGGAGCACGTCCTTGACCTCTTGGCTGAGGAACCTAGGATTGACCACGGCTTGGTAGACAAACTCGTCCATCCAGGCATCACTCATAACGAACCATCCGTCGGTCCCCGCCGAAATACCCCTGTCAGGACAGTCAGCCTTGCACACCAGAATCGAAAATATGGTACGTACCAGGAATTCTGAACTCGCCACCGAACTGGCTGTCCTGCCTTGTTAACATGGACCCCCGTCAGCACCATGGCGTGTGTCATCTGCGATTCTCCCGTCTGCAGGCGGGCAGCCTTGTTCATGCCGAGCAGCGTCACATTGAAACCGAGCTCGTAGTCGATGAGATCCAGGTCCATGACACCCGAAGTGCTGTTGCTGAACTTGCCCACATCAGATCCAAAGAAAACGGGGATTCCCGCCTTGAGCATGTCAACGCATCCTTTCTTGAGCGTTGCCATGTCAACGTTGATATACGTGATGCCGCGACCACCGACAATGTTCCCCAGCCGATCAACCGTCATCAGCGTCAGGGGCTTGTGGCGGGGATCGTGGACTAAAGATACCATCTTGGAGACGTTGTAGATAGTGTAGCGAAAGCTGTTGCTGTAGATGTCCGACGAGAACGCCCTCGGCGTGGCCGTCACAGTCACAGCCTTCCCAGCCTTGTCGACGAAAGACCAGACAAAATCCTCGTCCGGAGGCGGCGGGGGGCCGAGAGTCAACGTCAATATGGTGTGGATCTCCTTCATCATCTTGGACTTTGCGCTTGAGAGCATCTCTGCAGTGGTTGACGGGTGGCGAAGCAGCTTGCGGAGGATGAGGGCGTCTTCACGGAGCTTTGTGAAGATGATGCTGTTGATAACGCCGCTGGCGCTCGCGCTGTAGCTGTCAGGATACAGTGCTTGAGGCACCAAGCCGTACTTGTCGACGAGGTTGAAGACCATGTCCCACTACGTCTTTCCCATCAGCAACCCAGCCTTGGACCACGCAACTCTGTACGTTTCATTCGGCTTACCTGGCCGCCATCACTGAGAGGCTCTCGGAGAAGGTGTTGGACGAGTCTCGAGTCTAGATCCTCGTCGACAGTTGAGATGATCTGCTCTAGGAACCAATTGCTCTTCTCCAATTTATCCCAGAAGAAGAGGTAGGCTTGCGACAGCTCGAATGCTTCCAGATTATACCTCTGCATCAAGGCAATGCGGAAAACGTTGGTTGAGGCAAAGATCCAGCATCTGCCCGTCTGGCGCTGGTTGGTGATGGGCCCACCCTCGAACGGGATCTTGATATTGAAGACCTGGGGTTCGGCGATCTTGGTAGCGCGCGAAGTCAAGACATCGCGGGGATTGGCAGCGCTGAGGGCAGAAAGTGCAAGTCTGGTCCGCCCAAAAAAAAGAAAGCAGACCAAACCTCGGTCAGCACACTGTTGACAGCAATTGTGATATCTACAAAAGACTTCGGTTTCTTCTTTACCTGTTCTTGGGGTCTTCAAGCAAGGCCGCCTGCCATACCTCCATCAGGGTGACCGACACGGCCTCGGGCTTCCGCGTCTTGGAAATGTCGGTACTACCAGCGGCGCCCTTCTCATTAGACGCACTGTCGCCAATGTGGACGTATCCATCGTCCGAGCTCTGCTTGCTGTTCTCCAACTCGAGGGCAAGGAGGCGATCAATGACGGCCTTCTCGCGGGGTGCCAAGTTGGCAGGTAGCTTCGACTGATAAGCGCCCATATCTGACAGCGGCGGGAATCGATGTTGGCAGACCAGACGGGTCAGTAAAACAGCGAATTTCAACGTCGACGAGATCAGAGACAAAGAGAGAACGAGGGAGCCCAAGTTTGATTATTCGCAGAGGTTGGGAGAGAATTGTGCGCTGGCGGCCAGTTACTGGATAGAACAAACAGCTGACCGCTCAAGGCGACCAGGAAGGGAAGGAGGCTGTCTCGGTTATCCAGGAGGGGCATTCCCTATTATTCATGGACAGCGCAAGAATGGCGATCAGCGGCAGTTGCGCGACACACACACCCTACCATTAACAGAAGAACCAGTAAAATACCTAAAACTTCTGAAAGATTGTCAATCCCAGCAATCTTCCAACAGCTAGAACATCCGCAAGAAGCCGGTCCCATTGATGAGGACGCACCGTCAGCGAGGAGCTCGATTAACGATACAGTCTTGAGAACCTTCACAGGCTCCCAGATTCAAGAGTACCGCATCAAACTTCCAATCCAACCCGGAAAGATTATTAGCGTGTGACTTGACCAGTTGTCGAGCATGGAGGTGTTTCTCCGGTATCCAACCAGCGGGAGGGCGGTTGGAAGAGAGACATTGAACTAAGATAGGAATTCAATCTCCAGAGAAAGAGATCAAGGTTTTAGGCTTTTCACGTCGAGGTTTCGAATTTCCTCATCGAACCCTTGATATAAGACTGTTATTTGTCTCTTAGAGTCGTCCTGGTATAATGCTCGAGGGGGACTTACGATTGTCCAGCAAGTACCATGCGAACAATCTTTCAGCCGTTGGACGGTACGAGGTGCCGTTGTTACAGCAAGGCCCAGACCCGACCACGAGTCATCGCCTCGAGTGAACGCCCTCGGACTGAGTTATCACAGAATGTCCCGACCCGTGCCGAAATTGCTAGCTCTTCTGAAATCACTGAAAGGCACCCATTGACATCCACAGCATCAGGGGGGGTAAGTATCGCAAAGACAAAACAGCAATCATATCTGAGCAACTCCATCCATTACAGTTTATACATGTGGGGGAACTACCAAGACACAGCTCACTGAACTAACTAGCCAACTTCTCCAGCGTATGCCCCATTTCCAATTTTGTCCAATCTGAAATCGAGAACTATGCCCAGCAAACGCACCGAATGCAACCCAAGCCCACATGCTCAAAAGCAATCGCTCTATGAATCTATCGCACCCGACTTGAGATCGAGTGAAACACGGCGACATGCTTAAAGGCGGGAGCCGTGGACGACCTTCATGTCGACAGCCATCTCGCGACCGTGGTCGCTGACGACTAGGACGCGGACGCTGCCGCGGCCAGACTCGAAAGCCTTCTGAAGACGGCCCCACAGGCTGCTCTGGTCAATGACAGGCAGGTTCTGCTTGACATCGCCAGTCTCGGTCATGGCGACGATAGAGCCATCCTGCATGTCAAGGACGCGGTACTGCTTGAAGACAGGGCCGAGCATAGTCTGGACAACGACGCTGGGGGCGGGGTTGGAGACGAAGGACGACTCCTCATGGAGCTGCTTGGTGAACAGGTCGACACCCAGGTAGCGGTGCTGGCCAGTGGCCGCCGAGGTCGAGATGCGGATGACCTGGCAGGGGCGACCCTGAAGGATGAGGATATCACCAAGGCGGATGTGGTGGCAGGGGATGGTCACGGTGTTAGGGGGGTGGGCCTCCTTCGCAGGTCCGACCTGAGAGCGTCCGCGGGACTCGCGGACCTCGGTCACCTCGACATGGCCTTGAGGGTGCAAAACGCGGTCAGCCAACTTGTGAAGTCCGTGACGAAGAGAATGATAGTGACCTGATGGGTTAGAAGTGAGTACACGAGACTTTTTTTATACATGCATTGCTTCTAAAATCAACTGGAATTGAAACTCACCGTCCTCGTCGTAGTAGCCCATCTTGGATTTCTTTACGGTTGAAGGCTCGTAACGGGGGGCGTCAACGGTCTCTTCGCTGAGCTGAACGTCCGACTTGTGAAAGGTCGAACGGGGAGCGGGAGGGTCGATGGTGGACTCGCTCGCACGGAACGACTCCTTGTAGACGGGGGTGTGGCGGGGAGCGTCGACGGTGGTCTCGTCGATGTGGATGCTCTTGGTGAAGGAAGAGCGGGGGGCAGGAGGGTCAACGGTGATGCCGACCTTTACTTCGTCACGGTAGTTGGGTTGGAAGCGCGCACGGTACTCGCGTTCGGCAACGTCGATGACAGAGTTGTGGGGGCGGTGGGAGTTGTCGATCTCGATACGAGATTCAGAGTAGGAAGAAAGGGGTCTGAAGTAAAGGGAAAAAGCTGTGTCAGTTGGGGAAACTTTTTCTAGTGTCATGAGATGCGTCGCTTGGTCGACCGCCCTATCGCTTTATTGGGAATAACGAGCTTGGCAGGTGGATACCCGACGCGAAGAGAGGAAAAAAAAAAAATGTTGTTTTGGATCCAGGATTCATCCTGGACCTGGCGAGATTTGACCGGCGATTGCCGTTGCCACTGGGCAATTGGTGTTTGCTGAGCCATTGACAAAGTTGCAAAAAGCTTACCGGCGCTGCTCTTCGCGAAAGTACTCTTGACGGATGCCGGGACGGCGGTGAGTTTCCTCTTGACGAGTAATGCGGACCTCTTCTTCACTGAAGCGACCCTCGCGGCGGGGAAGTTCGGCTTGGGCTTGGAATGAAGAGTGTTGACCTTCCCGTCCGGCGTGCTGGGGGACTTTGATCTCTAGCTCTTCGTGGGTGTGGGTTTGGGTGGTGGTCTCAGTTTCCCTGTATGATGACGGGAAGATACTGAAGGGGACCGGGACGCGGGCTTCAAAGTCCAGATTGGCGACCTTTGTAGGCGCGAGAGGCAGTCTTCTCCTCGACCTTCCGTACGACGAAAGGAGGACAAGAAGATCCCTCTGGCTTCTTTCTGGGAAGAAGTCGAAAGAAAGGAGATGAGAAGAAGGTCAACGTGCTGACCCTTCTTCTTACACTCTGATTCAATCGATTCTTCAACAGGCGGGGATTTGTGGTTGTGTACGAGTGGATGATGGGGAAGAGAGAAGATCGGGACGGAAAGAGGGCGCAGCTGCACGAGCGAGGGCCAGTTCAAATATTGGGCGCTGTGCTTCCGGTCTGGTTGTCTGGGTGTCTGGGGCTCGGGGTTGCTGGTTGGCAGGGGAGGGATGCGGACGAGGACGGGGAGACAGGGAGCCCAATGGGATCGAGCAAATTGCTGTGTGGCCGCCCAGACGCCAGGGTCCAATGTGCGCGGACAGGCCATGGTCAGACAGCAAAGGCCCAGGTGGCAGGAGCTTCAGAGCTGTCTGTTTACATGGTGTGGAGAACTGCTTGTTTATCGCCCACTAATGCAGTCTAGCGGGTCCACACCTGTCTCCACCCCCTCGTCTGTGATTGCCCAGCTGCGGCCAGGCCCATCCCAGCCCCCTGTCAATCTCGTTTCCTGGGGTCCAACAGCCAGCAAACGCGTCGTCGGACCAATTTGAGCAAGGAGTCGCAGTTCTGAGGTGAGCTGAAAAGCGCATCGCGTTACCCGCGACGCTGCAGGATTCCCACCTCGCTCGTTCTCGCCCAAGATGCCTCTAACCGGAGGAGCTCCGCTGCGAGGGCGAAAACAGCTCTCCAGCCCATTCAATTCATATTTCCGAACTGATGACTTTTTGGGATTACTGCAATTGGGTGCCTGCATAATGAAAACCACACGTCTTCTGGCACAATTGGACGGACAAAAGGCGGCGGCAGCGGTGCGCAACCAGGCGCCTGCTGGTTTGCGTGTGTGATGATCCGCCCAATCTCTCCAGGATGGCAAAATGATCCACTCAGAGCTGCATTCGGGGGCGCCACGGTCCAAGGGCACTGTGCAGGTTGATGGGTTCACTAGCCAAGATTGGTCGTGGAGCACAGAAGATCTCGGGTTGCCGCGGTCGCTCGCCCACCCATCGATCCAATGAGAGTTTGGTCGGGTGGCTGGGAAGTTGTGCCAGTGTTGTTCAACCTCCTCCTCTCTCCTCCGGCAGCCAGAATCTGCGGGCAAAGACCGAAGTGCAGATCAGCAGGGCCTCTGGCAATCAATTGGAGGTCTTGACACCACTTCCCAACCTCCCCGCCGCTGCTGGTGTGGCTTCAAGCCTCGTGGGACGCGGCGATTGGGCTCTGGATGCCGTGGACCCCCCATGGTCATGCATGCAAGTTCCGGAACCATCCAATTGCACGCGCATGTGATTGGATGGGATGAGGCCGTCCCAGGCGGCCTAGCCAGTGTAGCCGTTTCTGGTCTTTCGGGCATCAGGCTGTCCAGCTGTCGCAATTGACAATTCGCAACGACCATCGTAAAAGTTTCTTCCGTGAAGCACCTTCCCAACCTTCCGTTTTCCACCTCCGCGAGGATCAGCCCAGGCCCGTCTTCTCCGCCGACTACCGAGGCCAAGATCCATTTCTCCACTGTTCAGAGACGAGTTGTCACGGCAACTCTGTGCCCCTGAGTTCGCTTAACTTCAACCCGGGTCAGCCCGCGCCGCCCTGTCTCGGGATGTCACATGCGAAAGAGCCGCAAGGCGGTGGATGTGGCGAACCCGTGGTTGTTGTGTTGGGCGACTGGGATAAAATGCCGTCAGTAGATTGGTACTGGGTGGAATTTGATGACTCGCGTAGAGTGGACGGGACGGCTGGCTTTCTGGTAGCCGTTGGGATCGCGGTGTGACGATTTGACCTTTGTCCAAGAAACCGGTCCGTAGTGAGGTAGTTCATCCGACGCCAGTGACCCGAGACTTTGATACCATCTAAACGTAGAATTCCGCATGACGTCGGGTTCGGTTCCTTTGGTTCAATTTCATCTTTGTTGCGTTCTCGGATTCTGCAACTCGCCGAATTTTGGGCATCACCGCCAGACGAAGTCGTGACACTCTGTCCGACACAGACTGTTGGCCAAAGGACTATCTGTGCCACCCGCGAGGATACGAGTTGCTGATTCTTGTCAAAAAACATCTCGGGGGGAATCAATCAATTGGCCCATGATTCCGGGTTGCCAAATTTGACTTGGTATCCTCATCAACGGCCTCAAATCACTGGCTTCATCTTTTTTTTTCTTTTTTTTTTCTTTGGTCGGGTATTCGAGGGCTGCAGGTGAAAACGGGACTTGTTCGCGGCTCTACTCTGTACATACTCCGAACGTAGTAGTACGAATGTACATGTATGGAGGGGCAGAGAGCCCCACATGAGCAAGACGTCAACCTACCCCGCTAAATGGTTGCGAACGGCAAACGGCAAACGCGCATAGCTTCCCATTGAAGGCGGACTCTGGCAAGATGAAGCAAAGATTCTCCTCTCTTGATGTTAAGGTATGGTGGTAGCTGCCAAGTTCATGGCGCTTTTGCCAGGCTTGCTCACTCGTAACTTAGGTGATTGCCCACGAACTCTCGGAAGCTCTCGTGTCGCTGCGCCTGGCAAATATCTACGACCTCAACTCCAAGATCTTGTTGCTGAAGTTCGCGAAGCCAAACAGCAAACAGCAGGTCTTGATCGAGTCTGGGTTCCGCTGCCATTTGACCGACTTCGCGCGCACAACCGCCCCAGCCCCGAGCAACTTCGTCGTTCGGCTTCGCAAGTTTCTCAAGACCCGAAGACTCACAGCTGTGAACCAAATCGGCACCGATCGCATCATTGAGTTCCAGTTCAGCGATGGCGCCTACCGTCTGTACCTCGAGTTCTTCGCCAGCGGAAATATTATCTTGACCGACTCCACTCTGACCATTCTGACCTTGCTGCGCAATGTTCCAGAAGGACAAGGTCAAGAACCCCAGAGGGTCGGATTGAAATACACTCTTGAGAATAGACAGAATTACGGCGGGCTTCCGGATCTGACCAAGGAACGGTTGCGCGCCGCTCTGACAACAATCGTGAACAATGGCGCAGTAAAGAAGAGCAAGAAAAAGGGGACGGACGAATTGAGAAGGGGACTTGCAACAACAATCACCGAACTCCCGCCTATCCTAGTCGAGCATGTATTCCGCCTCACAAACTTTGATGCAACTGCCACTCCGTCGAATATCCTCGAGAACGAGTCCCTGGCCGACGCTCTATTTGAGGCGCTGAAGAAAGCCCGAGCCACCCTTGATGAGATCACAAGCTCACCAAGTGCCAAGGGCTATATCGTCGCAAAGGAAAACCCTAGAAGTGCCGGGACAGCACCTGAAGCCGGCGTTAACCAGGGGGAGAAACCGAAGGGTTTGCTTTACGATGACTTCCAGCCCTTCTTGCCAAAGCAGTTCGGGGATGACCCCTCCCTTAAAATTATTTCCTTTGACGGCTTCAATAAGACTGTGGACGAGTTCTTCTCGTCCCTGGAGGGCCAAAGGCTTGAGTCAAAGCTGCAAGAACGCGAGGCCACTGCGAAAAGGAAACTGGAAGCAGCGCGTCAAGACCAGGCCAAAAGGATCGAAGGCTTACAGGAGACACAAATCTTCAATCTTCGCAAGGCCGCGGCTATTGAAGCGAACCTGGAGCGTGTTAAAGAGGCTATGGATGCTGTAAATGGCTTACTAGAGCAGGGCATGGACTGGGAAGACGTCAATAAACTTGTCGAAAGGGAAAAGCTGCAGCACAACCCTGTTGCTGAGATCATCCAATTGCCCATGAGGCTGAAGGAGAATGTTGTGACACTACTGCTTGGTGAGGAGGAAGAGCAGGAGGAGGATGATGATGAGGAGGTGAATTTTGATTACGAAACGGACGACGATGCCGTGGCTGGATCGGAGGTAGAGAAGCCCAGGGCAGAGAGCGAGCGGATTGCGGTCGACATTAATCTCAAGCTGAGCCCCTGGAACAATGCTCGCGAGTACTATGAGCAGAAACGATCGGCCGCTGGCAAGGAGAAAAAGACGGTCGAGCAGTCAGTCATAGCTCTCAAGAACGCCGAGCAAAAAATTGCCGAGGATCTGAGGAAGGGGCTGAAACAAGAGAAACCCATCCTTCAACCCATCAGGAAGCCGATGTGGTTTGAGAAGTTCATCTGGTTTATATCCTCCGATGGCTATCTCGTCCTGGGTGGCCGAGACGCCCAGCAAAACGAGATACTTTACAAGCGGCACTTGAGGAAGGGCGACGTTTATGTCCATGCGGACTTACATGGAGCTTCCAGCGTCATTATCAAGAACAACCCAAAGACTCCTGACGCCCCTATTCCACCCTCAACCTTGACCCAGGCTGGCAACCTGTCTGTATGCTGTGCGTGCTACAAAATCTAGCATAACATGAACTTAACCGCTAACATGGTTGCTAACAGGCTCTACTGCATGGGATTCCAAAGCCGGAATGGGCGCTTGGTGGGTGGACGCTGACCAAGTTTCCAAGACAGCGCCGGCGGGTGAATATCTCCCGGCTGGGTAAGCCTGGGCTCCTTGCCGCTCCAATGAAGGTGCTTGCTAACCTTCTCTCAGATCATTCATGGTCAGGGGTAAACGGAACCTACTCCCGCCCGCCTTGCTAATGCTAGGATTTGGAGTACTGTTCAAGATCTCGGAACAGAGTAAGGGCAAACATGTGAAGCACAGGCTCTACGACAACGATGCACCGGAGTCTGCTGCACTAGGCGAGTCGAGCAGGTTACCTGAAAACGACCTGTCACATCCAGAGGCTGAAGAAGAAAGCGATGAAGACGATCAAGGCGACCTCCAGCAAAGGGCCAATCCTCTCCAGTCTGGCGCACCAGAGTCCACGCTATCCGAGGAGGATGAGGATGCCGCGAAGGAATCTGGTCCCCCAACGGACAAACTTGCAGAGCTAGAGCTGTCCAAGGATATCACTGGACCCGCAACAAAGGGGGATCAGAAGGTAGAGTCAGAGCAGGAGAGCTCGTCCGAAGATGACACCACTCCCAAGCCTAAGGTCGCTGCGGGTAGTTCACAAGGAACCAATACACCCTCATCAAGAGCCGGTACTCCTTCCTCGGCATCTCAGCAGGCGAAGAAGGCACCACCGAAACGTGGACAGCGTAGCAAGGCCAAGAAAATTGCCTCAAAGTATAAAGATCAAGACGAAGAAGACCGGGCGCTCATGGAGGACCTCCTCGGCGTGACAGCGGCCCGCCAGAAAGCCGAAGCTGAAGCCGCTGCCAAAGCCCAACGTGAGGCCGAGGCAGCTGCTGCCCACGAACGCCGTCGTCAGCAGCAGGAACGCGCAAAGAAGCAGATTGCTGAGCACGAGGAGATCCGCCGTATGATGCTGGAGGAGGGCGTCGAGCTACTTGACGACGCCGAGGAGATGGAGTCGACGCCCCTGGATGTGCTTGTAGGCACCCCACTACCTGGTGACGAGATTCTAGAGATTATACCGATATGCGCACCGTGGAGTGCACTGGGCAAGGTCAAGTACAAGGCGAAGTTGCAGCCGGGAAACACGAAAAAGGGGAAAGCGGTCAAGGAGATCGTGGAGCGCTGGCGTGCGGCGTCTGCTAAGAAGGGGGTTGTGGATGAGTCAGCTTCTGACCCCGAGAGGATGTGGCCGAGGGAGGTGGAGTTGATCAAGGGACTGAAAGTTGAGGAGGCATTCAACAGTGTGCCGGTTGGGAAGGTGACGGTGATGATGGCGGGCGGCGGTAGTGGTGGCAGCGGTGGAGGAGGTCAAAAGGGGGGAGGACAGAAGAAGGGGGCGAAAGGGGGCAAGGGAGGGAAGAAATGAGAGGGTGAAAACTGGGAGATAGAAAAATGGTGATGTTGATATAGGTTAGACAGCATTTCGCCACAGCTCGAGAATACACAGCGAAGAATTCAAGCGGATGAAAAAAGATCGCTCCATAGGTGGCGATTGCGATTTGTACATCAAAAAAAGTCAATGCTTATACTAAGTACCCAGAACGTAATGCCCCCTCCCCCCCATCCCCAGCGTCAAACATTTCGGAGACGTAGATATCCCAAGAAACCAAAAGAATCGCCCATGGTCCACAGGCCAGGTATGCCAGGTGATATCTCGCGTAGCAACCCCTTACGCCTTTTCTGCCTTGTCGCAGCAGCAATTATATACTCCAATTATGCCAACCAGCCAGATGAACAGACTCGACCTGCTCCATCATATAATATAAACGCCATCCCAGGTAGAGAGAAACGGTCATGATCGGAGAGGGCTGTAAGTTGAACAGTCATGTCAGTCACTCAAGTCTAGTCCCTCGTAACTAAAACCAAAACTTTTCATTCACCACCGATTTCTCTCCCGGGAGTTGGGGGGGGGGGGGGGGGGGGGAGGAGGTTAGGAAAATCTTACCCGCAGCCCTGGGGGGTCGTGACACCAAAGTAGCAATCGTCCGAGTTCTTGGTGACGACCTGGTCGGCGCGGATCGGGGTGATGACGACGCCGGCACTGGCGAGAGAGATGAGGGTCGCGGTGATGAGGCTGATGAACTTCATTTTTGTGTTTTCTTTTTTCTGTCTCGGTTACTCTGCCACTTGTCGCTGTCTGTCTTCGAGGTGAGGAGAAGGGAGAGTAGTCTTAAATTTGTATAAAACAGATGAATGAATTCAGACCAGCTGGTTAGGGATTGAAACAAGTATGGAAATTTGCAACTTTTGCGATCGATCGCCAAACGCCGAGAAGAGAACGGACAACAAGAAAAGAAAAGATAGCAACAGTAGAGAAGAGAAAGAGAGAGAGAAAAAAGGGTTTGGTGAGGTGATTCAACGCGCCAGAGTCCACATTCTGAAACTCGTTAACCCTCCCCCCCTCTCTCTTGTCCGTCTTGGGGGGAGGGCCCGTTTTGGAGTTTCAGGCTGGGGAACCATCGCTTCAGATGCAGTGATATGCGCCACGGCTCCTAGAGACCAAAAAACGTCACATAGATGAACAGTGCTGGCAAATAGTCATATCTCAATGCAACAAGCTCATCATTTTGTCTGGAAGATGTTCTGAAATGTTGCGAGCAATTAATGGTTTACCTGGTAATGCGGAGAGTTGACGATGGTTTGGGCCCTTTGGGGTGGGGTGTCGCCAGAAGTTGGCGCCAAGCTGTTTCATCAGCGGGCTTCGAGCAGCGGTTGACGCTGGTTACATAAGCAAGGCTCGGTGTACACTAGGTGAGGTCGACATGGCTAGTACCAACCTGGCCAAAGCTACCTAATAGTCGTGGTCCCAGCTTGATACTTCCGACCACCTCCGGGAGCACATAACTTGTAGATCTCGGGACAAATCAGACCGTTCATCTGATATGTGGTACTGTGTTGGGATAGACCCCCTTTTCTGGATGAAAATGGACGGATTGGGGCCTATTCAAGGAATGAATGTGCGCTGATGAGGCAGGACTACAATTACGCATGGAATGGTTACTGTTCGGAACTTCCGCCAGTCGGAGCAGTCCCCTGGCTTGGCGCCTTCGAGACCTTGCTTACTGGTGCTGTTCTATAAAAACAATGCATTGATGCCTCCACATTATTCGTGTCCTCGAGTAAAGATGTAATGTACAGGTTGGTAGAAAGCGCCTATCATATGGTGCAAGTTGTTGGATCAGATTTGTGACCGACCAAAGCACAAGTAATGCTGTGTACCTCTTCTCTCGCCCGGCTAGACAGATTTTTGTAGACTTGGTCTTTCATGCGGCCGGGATCGGGACTGGGGCGGGGGCGTCTGTCGCGCTCCCGGCTTGCAACCCAGGTGGAGGTGGAAGGAAGACGGGCAGGTATGTGACGAGGAGCGACATCACTGGACGGCAATTAGCATCGACCAAGTCAGGCTCAAGGTTGGGATGGCGGCCTTACGTGACATGCCGACAGTGAAGTATCCAGGCGAGCTGCCGCTCTTCCTGGACTCCTCGCTCTCGCCCAACCAGCTCTGTACACTGTAGACCACGGCCGCCCTGGAAACCGGTTTTCAGTTAGTTACTGCTATGAGGGAATGAGGATGCACGACGGCGGATAGGGTGCGGCAGCGGGCAGATGCGCAATCGCGGAGTCGCGGAGGCGGCTGCGTGTGGACAGCCATGTCGCGCAAAGACAACCGATGGGCGGGGGCGCCTACCATCCGACATAGCGATTGCGCATGAAGACGGCTGCCATTGGCAGTGTCGATGAAAGCGTCGAGCCAAACTCTGCGCTGTCGCCTTTTGCGGTCGGCTCTTGGTACGGAATTACTACATCATCGATCGGGGTCAGCTGAAGTATTGCTGGAAGACGTCGCGATTCATAGTATCGCATTCTCATTTCCGGGAGAGCCGCAACATACTGAAATCGGCCCGACGGGGGTCTTTCCTGTTTGATGCCATCTTGAGGGGTCGTCGTGCACTTGTCGGTTCGTCCACTCGATCGTGATTGTCTCAAGAACGAATGGCGCCGTCGAGCTCCAACGGATCGATGCAAATGATGCCACCGCTGAAGGCTCCACTGTTTCTGCTTTTGCGGCCTGCGCTTTTTCGAGGCTGCACCCCGGGCGGCTCGGCCAAGTCCCAGGGTGGGGGAAGGCTAAAGACACACCCGCGTCAAAATTCCCGATTGCGGGAGGTGCAATCGTTCGAGGAACACGAGGGTGATCTGTTCCGCATCCTCGAATGCACCCGAAGGGTTGTTTGCCGTCTTATCCCTCGCACCAAGCTGTCCACGCCGTCATATCGGGTGGTAGCCAGCACACGAGGCATGGTTGTCAGCTTGCTGCCAAGATAACCATTCGAGATTCTCTCTGCACGCGAGCGCGGGATTTACCGCGGGGAAGCAGGGAATCGGGCACAGAACGCGCACGCCGCCGCCGCTGACGCTAGTTAGTTAACGTGGCTGAGTGGCCAGCGACCCTCCGAAAAGATGAGGTAATCTGTTGGGATAAGCCTGAGACGGCCGGAAACTACATTTCGGCCGCTGCAGCAGTGCGCGAGACAGAGGGGCCAGCTCGTTACAACGGGTGGAGGAGACGAACACATTCATCAACTACCTGGCTGAGATGAGGTACACACCACGGCACCGCTCGCCCTGATTCGGCAACACGCAGATGCCGTCCAGATACACAACACCCATCCTTATCATGACTAATATAGTAGGGCGGGAGACGGCTTGATGGAGCGGCTATCTCCATCCTAAGCTGGATCTGGGCAGTGGATCGAAAATGGTCGCTGAGGTTGGACGGTTGCACCAGGACTCGTCGGATTGTGCTCGCTTGCTGGTAGAATTCCAACAGGACAGCGCCTCTTTCCGCAGCGAACCACAGAGACCCTTCAGCCCGTAAGGTTGCAGCACTGGTCCACGGCCAAGACATGCCCGCCCATTCTTCGATGGTGCTCCTCTCCGCACTGTACTTCCAAGGTTGGTGAACTGCTGATTGATGCGAGTTTCGCGGCCCACACATTCTGTGCGAGGGTGTGGCTTGCTATCATATAAAAACGGGGTTGCATTTCGGAGACGGGCATAGTAAAGGGACGAAACATTGGTTGGGGGAGATGTTTTTTTTTGATCTGCCGTCAGATGTCAACGGCAAGTCCTGAGCGGACGGAAAAGTTGCCACTGTGCGGAAGACTTAGGCGGGTACTTCCCATAGGCGCACCCTTGCAGATCCAGCCCACGCCATCCTCTAGAGCGCTCGTGCTCCCGCGAAATCCGACCACCGCCCACCTCCCAGCCTGCCGCTCACGTCGTTTCCCGGACGGCATCGCTCAGTCAAGTGCCTAGAAAGCATCTGGCATACATGTCTTTGCCGCCGTGATTTCATTCTGGGGCACTCGCTTTCATCCCAATTCCGTCCCCGACCGTGCAAACTCGGTGCGACTGAGCTGACGGCCTATTTTCGCCGGGAAACGGCCCCCATTCGAGTCGACAGGGGCCGAGCCCCAACTCCTCCCACCCGTCCTCGCATCTCGACTCCCGAACCTCGATCGATACATGATACATCTCCGCCCAGTGCCCCCGCCACCACCGCGCTTTTCCTTTGCTCCCAGTCGATATCCTGCGGTATGGCGCCTCGGCTTGCCCGCCTGCGATGACCTCCCGGCCCCCATTGGGCGTCCAGCAGCGACAGCCCGCCCGGAAGTTGAGCGGCCCGAACTTGTCGCAACGACCAGCGGCTGCTGCGGCGCGCCAACGCAACTATGTGCCGCCATCGCCGATACGCAAGGAGACCACCTTCCACGACTTCAGCCCTACCACTACCACTGCTGCTACTACCACTTCCACTGCTGCTACTGCCACCACCACCACTGCTACTGCCACCACTACCGAGCCTAGCGATGGCGCCCAGGGTCGCTTCACCGCTGCTCAGCGCCGCGGCGGCTCGCGCCTCAAGCTGGAGTTGTCGCAAGACCTAGTCGAGACTGTTGCGCAGGTCGGTATTAGCGAGTCTCCGAACGCCATCGACTCCTCGAAGCCCTTCACGCCGTCGCGCATCATGCCCCCGACCGAGTCCTCCGACATGGGCGATATGAGTCCCCATCTCTCTGCGCAGGCTCAGACCGTTGATAACGATGCTCCCCTGCCCATGCCTGCCCGTCGTCCGAGGTTTACGGCGGACCCGCCACGGAGAGATCCTCCAGCGAGCACGCCGAACCCACCGAAAAAGGACTCAAGGCCAAAACCCTACAGCATCGAGGTGCCACCCGCTGCGCCTCGCTACTATGGCCATGGGAAAGGGGACACACAGAAGAAGCCGGGCCCGATCAGCGGTCCTGGACACCACGGCCCTACTCCGAATGGGTATGCCGACTTCTTTCCGTGGACGGGCAACCATCCTGAAGATCAGTTCAATGAGAGTGCCATCCGCCAGGGGTACTTTGACAAGGCTCCCGTAGCCCAAACGGAAACATCGTCGGCCAAACAAGTTCTGTTTGCCGCTCTCAAACACAAGAGTGGGCTAGTTGCGTTATCATCGGTCTTTACGAGTGTTATTGGAGAGAGGAGAAACAGTGGGCAAATTACGGGGCTGTCGACGTTCAAGCCACCGCCACGAGTAACTTTGACTGATACGAGGAAAGAAGCTTGGATGAGAGACCTGGCAAACCCTGCCATCTCGCTTCGCCGACTCAGCCGAACAATACCCCATGGCATACGAGGCAGGATTCTTCTTGACCAGTGCCTGAGCAAGAACGTGGCTACTGACCGCGCCGTCTGGCTGGCAAAATGTGTTGGCATCAATGAGATTCGCAGTTTCAAGCGAAAGGGCCCGGGCGGAGCCTTGGTTGTTGGAGGAGGCGAGTCAAAATTTCACAAGGATTGGACCATTATTGTTGAGCAATTTGTTGAAAGCGTTGTTTTTGGCTTCGAAGAGGCCGAATGGAGACGAAATGTGACTTATGCGTGAGTTACCAAGTTGAGCTTGTCTAACCCTAGTCTTTACTGACAGCACGATAGTATCCGGCTTGCAACACACTTGTATGCTGAGCACCTGCTAGACAGGGAGCATTACATGGAGTGGCTGGTACACAGTCTCGAGAGTACTGACCAGGCAAAGCTTCCAATGTGGATGCTTCTGACTGAGATCTACTGGAAAGACCTGTTGCGCCTTCGAAAATACGGCCGCCGGTTGGTTCTCACGCTTGTCCGCCACCACCATGAGGTATGTGATTGCTTCGCTGGTTTTGGTACCGCGATCTTACTTACGAGGAGATAGATCCAGACCCATCCGGATAGGGACATCTTCCAGCCGCTGCTCTCGAAGCTCAGCATCTTGTTGAACACACTTATTCTTAGCAGCCCGGAGAACTTCGTCTTTCCAAGCGTCTGGTCAAAATACCGCGACACGTTGAAGATGTGTCTGCCAGCTGGGGACCAAGTCCGACGCAACGCCTTTGAAGCGTTGAATAGCCGGAACGAGCTACTCGTGGCTTCCGCTAACCGGTCACAACCTGCGGCTCGTCATATTCTCGTCAGGTCGTTGGACGCTACGTTACAGACACCAATGCCTGACGAGCTCCCAGCTCACTGTTGGGGAATATCCAAGGACAAGCCTGCGTTGGTTAAGGTACTCCTTGAATGGTGTACCTCATTATACAGACCTGGCGTCGCTAAGGTCTTTGTTTCGAGTCGCATCCTGCAGAACTGGGCAACACTTGGCGTTGACATTACCCAGGTCATGTTGGATTTTTTGGATGTAGACCCTCTGGAGGAGCAGGAGCGCAAGGGCGCACTTTATCACTTGGTATGCGAGCTCGTCCGCTCCAAGGTCTTTTCGGTACCGCAGTATCTTCGCTGGCTTATAGCTCGGGGCGGTGTTCGAGACCCTGGCGATGTTCTGCCTGACGGACCAGGAGCAAAGCGCCTCCTTGTCGAGATCCCAGTTCATGCTCTCAGCCCTGAGCAAGTCAGCATCCGAGCAGGAACTCTTCGCCGCGCCTCGTTCAACGTTGACGATGAGGGAAAGGATGTGGAAATGGCGATCAAATACCTGAAGCAGAGTCTTGGTTTGCCAATAGGCATGGATGATCCTATTCTCCAGCGCAAACCGATCTCGATCAACAAGCTGTCCAGGCAAGTCGCTGTGAGCAGTCGGTCTCTCAAAGCCGAGATTGGACGCTGGCTCCGAGATGGCTTGGTCATCCTGCCCGACAAGAAGGGTAAGGCCAACGCAGATGACCATGGCCCGGAAGTTTTGCCTAGCATGTTCCATGCCGTCCGCACCGTGTTGGAGGCTGCCGAAGATTTCTCCATGCTCTCCGAGATCTTGAAATCGCTGAGCCGGCAGTCCAACATCGAGACCCTCGCGGCTGTCACCGATACTGTCAGTCGCCACTTTTTCGTCTTCTCGGCACTTGGTGTCGCAAGGCCCCTGTTTGGGGCTCTTCGCAAGAGACTTCAATCCCTGGCCCGGGAGCATCCGACCACGGCTCGCCCGCTGCTTGCCTCGCTCGTTTGCCTCGCATCAGAGATTCCGGGAATCAAGGAGTTAGCCACTCAGCTGCAGTCAGAGCTCGCTTTGATTGATCGGAACAACCCAGTTGATGCTTGCTCGCCCGTTTCAGACAGCATGGCACTGCGTCTCCAGGATGACGATGTCAACCTTCAAGAAGAGATCGAGAAGAATCTGGCCAGCGGCACCAGCCTAGACCGGAATACTATGGACCGGCTGTTTCAAACGATCGTGCAACGATTACAGAGCTGCTGGGGAAAGGCCGATGACAACCAGCGTGCCTACAGCCGACTCCTTGCACGGCTGCGCATCTTCGACACCCAACACTTCGACGGCGTCATGACAAAGTGGCTTTGCTATCTCCGGACTCTACGTAACAGGCCATCGATTCTGCGCATCTACCCCCTCTTGGTCTCTTCTGGTTGTTTGAGCATGTCTGGGATACTGGCAACAACTTCTGACATTCCGGGTGGACAGAACACAGCCATGGGTAAACCTCCTGCCCCTAACGTTCAGGGGGCCCAGGTAGTGCAAATTACCTACCGTACCAGATATATGCAGGAAGCGCTTCAACTTTTCTTAGCTCCGCTTCCGCAGGACGGTTTCATCACTCCCGAAGAGTGCTACCGTTTTTCTATTCTGCAGGATCAGGTCTGTCGGGAGAATGTCAAGGAGATCATTAGTTTGGTCCGCTTGGCGCTTGCGGAACACTCGCATGCCCGGGCTCAAAACGACTACGACCGCCAGCCTTTGGATGATGTAATGCTGCAAGGTAGACTCCTAGGACTCGTGAAGCAGCTGGTCCTGAAGGACGCAGTTGGAGTAGCGAAAGCCCTGGTGGTCAAGACGCCAGACTCGCAGATTGGCGCGTTCATCGACCAGATGACGACCAAACTTCTCTGTCCGACTGCTACCGACGGGACCCGCGTCACTTTTGAAAAGGTTCTGGAGCTCACTGATGAGTTTACGCTGCCATTTTGCCAAGTGAAGCTATTGTTGAGCCTCACTTCAAGCGATCAGACCTCGCCTGAAGCCGTGGTCCGACAGCAGTCACACCTTGAGCTATTCGCCAATGCCATGGACAAGGCAATAGACGCGAGGAACATTTCTTGGGTGGGCATGTTGTCCTGTCTGAATCAGGAAACCATGCACCTTCTCAAAAACCGCGCCCAAGTTCGGTTTCTTGACACCCTCCCCTCGCCTAGGGCACCACAGCCGGCAGATAGGACGCTCGAACAATGCTTGCAGATGGCAGAGAATCTGCTTTCCGTCATAGACGCCATTATTAGGGGCGGTTCCATGGGAAGGCAGCCACAGCTCGTCTCGTCCATGATCGACAAGTTTGCCGACATCTGGGAAGCTCTCGTGTCAGCTGATCCTGACGCGAAGCAGCCAATTCTCAACCATTGGCTCCCCTTGCTGCTCAACTTTATTACGCTCCATACCCAGACCTTTGACCCCAGCAAGGCTAGCAACGAGGTCCGGGCCAGAGCCCTCATTGTGTGCGCCGGCCTCATAGAGGAGCTCGACTTCCTTCACAGCCCCACGACCGACACTCGCGCATTAAGCAACCGTATATTTGACCTAGCCTGCCTGCTAGCTGACAACATCGCCGAAGAGTCCCGCGCCATGTGTGTGCGCGCTTTGAAAGACCAGACGTCTAACCCGCGACTGAGGTATATCTTTAGCTTCTCTGCTGCCCCAGCAGAGAACCTCATGCTTAGCCACAAGGACAAGTCTGCAGTCGCTGCTGCAGGCACGGCAGCCGCTGCAGCTGCAGCCAGGAGACCGGGCTTGCCGATGGGGGCGTTACTGGGCACTCCTGGCTCACTTTGGGGGATCGAGCCCCAGGTGCCGGAACGCTTGTCGCCATTTGTCTACCGGAGGTGGGATATTCTCAGCGAACCGACACCTGTGGTGGGAGAGAATGACACGTCGCTGAGTTTGGGGTTGTTTGAAGCGAGGAAGGTATAATACTGTGAGAGTACTATGAGTATAGTTTGGTACTGTGGTACCTGTGGAACACCGGTCAGAGAGAGCAAGGTTGGTTTTAGGT
>Ga0247765_1000536_pt1 | contig 28526 bp, 22 predicted proteins | sample UWRJL106311C6_FD_179949 | JGI IMG/M metagenome (GOLD analysis project Ga0247765, IMG submission 179949) | Plant litter microbial communities from Arlington Agricultural Research Station in Wisconsin, United States - UWRJ-L106-311C-6 | ecosystem: Environmental > Terrestrial > Plant litter >...
CACGGCACCGTGATGCTGCCTGCCTGCGGCTGCAACTAGATGTAGAAGGACTACGGTGCAGTGCCCTGACTGCACAACGTTCCACTTTTTGTGGTGTTTACGCATTGCGTCCTTTGGTGCCGTGACAAAGTGATTATTATAATTTTGTAAATTGTATTATAGTAGGTAGTTACGTTACAATAAGAGGGTTATAATTTAACATCTTTAGTAAAATTACTAATCCTTTAACGGGTATTTTAGAATTTACTTAAAGGATTTAGGCTTCAAGTCTTTAATAAATTTAAGGGGATTATCGTGACTACTAGGCTTAGTTTATTTAGTAGCCTTATTAATAAGGTGGTTGATTAGGTTAGTTTTAGTATTTATAAGCTTAATTTCTACTTATTTGAATTTCTCTTACTAGGTTTTAGTAACTTATAAAACTGGGACTTTTACTATAATAGGCTTGGGTTTACCTCCTATAAGGAACTTAAAGGGTCCGGGGTTACAACGGGTAATTAAATCAACTTACGTAATAATATTGTCAATAAAGTGAATTGAATAGGCGTTTCAAGGGGAGAGCTATCGTGGTTAGGGCATTAATTCTTTGTATTTTTAGTAGTATTCAGAAGGTTTAAGGCGTTAATTAGGCCCCAAGGCCTATATATGTAGGTAAAGGGGTTTCATATAATTTAATAAAATTAATTTAGATAACCTTTTATTAACCAAGCTAAATTAAATAAGTTTAAATACCTAAAATAATTAGTAACTGTTGAAATTACAGCCCAGTTGCCCTGTAGCTACAGCACCCTTAGGTGCTGTAGCCTAGTTGATCTTCTGCCCTGGGAGTTCTGCCGACTGCACTATAGTAAAGTGCAGTCACCACAACCACAAGGAGTTGGTGTTGTGGTTCAGGGGGGCTGCCAAGCCCCCTAGACCCACTGGAACCTACTAAAACCGACGGGGAGTTCCGAGGACCTACTACCTATAAGCTAAGCCTACAGGGGTAGATCCACCACCACTGTTACATCAGCCAACTCGTTGCCCTAAAATCCTTTGGATTCCAGCGCTAACGTAAATACTTTTCCCTCTATAGTATAGGCTTTCCTTTTGTGTTTTAGGGCCCTTACCCCCTGTAAAATTGACCCATACCTACTGAGGGCCCTATAAAGAACCATCTCCCCTTTTGTGTTTCTGGTATCTGATTCTTTTCCTTTCTTCTACCTTAAGTAAAATAGTTTATATATAGCCTCAGGGCAACCTTTTAACCTTCGTAATCTTTGTACAAAGCCTACTGTAGTCACCTTGTTATAGGGTATAGACCCCTGTATCTCTGCTTATTACAGCAGGTTAGTCTGCTGATCTTAGCTTCCTTTGACCCTGTCCCGGGTAGTCATTGTACCCCCAAAAGCCTTCCGCTGCGCCCGTTACAGGGGACTTACCCCCTGTAACCTCCTGTACTGGACCTCACTGAGACCAGTCAGGCCACACAAGTTAACAGTAACCTACCTTAAACGCCCCTAAAGCCAAGTTTTTAAAATTAGATATATTTCGGAGCTGTAATTGACTTCAGGGAGCACGAAACGGCTGCTTCTGGAGCCAGAAAGGCATATTGAACTAGAATCCGGGACGCTGACTCAGAATCTGGCTGTTATCCACAATCAAGGACAAGAGGGAAGGCACCCACCCGTTACTGTAATTTTACTTCGTTGAAGATTATCGCCAAATTTGACGCAATGAAAAGAGGATTGGTGTGTACGGGGATGCTAGTGCATCCAAAAGTGGCCCCTTGGAAGTACGGAGTAGCCGGAACTGTCCCTTTCTCTTGTATAGGTACTTCTGAGCAGGGAAAATGAGTACAACAGCATGCGGATCTAAGAGACTGACAAAGGAGACAGCATAAGGCACTTTCTTAGGGCAAATGTCCCGTCTGCAAGCTAGCCCATGGGTTATCATTCTGCGCCTCGGTTGTATCTAACGAGGTAGGTATGTCTGACCAGTCGTCCCCGACACCCTTGACTCGCACATACGGCGATAAGGGACGGCCTACTGTAAGCAGTGCCCAAAGCGGCCACCCGCCGCTGACACGGAGTATATCGCATTTTTGGTACTATGTATCCAGCAAGCGAGCCCAGAAGCCCCTAGAACAGCCCCATTTATTTCTATGATAATGCCGATAGCGTTCTGCCGTACTGTTTTAGCTACCAACTGCACATCCCATCTTGGGCTGAAGAGTGCATGACATTCGCCGTAAGCCCCTCTTGGCTCCTGATCTCCGGGTCAAGAGAACCAAGGCCGCCTCCAAAGATCTCGGTGGTTTTCTGGCTAGCGTACAGGGCAATGTAATGCAGCAAACCCTTTCCCTCAGCATCAACAACATCCACCGTCGAAACCCGCCAAGCCCAAAGTTTGAGCGGCGCTGTGTCCGTTTCGGACAGACGGTAGGATCTTAACAGGACTAGCGGTGGGAGCGGCCCACTGATTCGGCGCCTGGGCCTGTGATCGGCTGCAGCGACGGGAATGCGCATCCACCATTGTCAAAAAATGGACCTGAGGTTGTAACGGCGGACCGACTGGATGCATGTGAAGCCACGGCGGTCAAACCCCCTCCAGGATGAGACCTGCCCATGTTGGGCCACTGCCCCGTCTGCCGGCTTCCCCAAGGTAAATCATTATTGGGCTGGGAACTCTGCGGTTGGATAAGTGACGACGAGTAGATCGCCTCCGTGAGACGCGCAACTTCTGACCGTCGCTGATTCACATTCCGTTTGGTGTCACTGTGACTGACAGCGCTTATATATGTGTCGGAACCCTGACTTCAGGAGCTTCAGCGTCGACATTAACACGGAAACTTATATAAAGGCGGAGTCTCTCACGCTCCTCTGCGACCGGTCCTCGGGTGTTTAGACGGCAGATTGCACACCCAAGATCGTAAGCGGCGGAATACACCTGTAAATGTTCATCTCAGGGCTAGGCTTGAATTTCAAACAAGAGATAAGCGTTATCTTATTTACAATACTCTGGAACCCTCTGAAAATTGACCTGGTGACTTGGAAGATTGGATGGTGTATCGGTTCTGTGCTTGGTCGTTGAGGTTGTCAGACTTGTGGCTCGGGGGTTGTCTGCGGAGGAAAACCGGGGGGTTAAAAGGGGAGACGGCCCATGGGGTGCCCCAACCGGTTTTGACTTTCGTGCTGTAGAGGCACATTTCAAGTCCAATCTCACGCTGTAGATAGGTTCCTATAAAAGCTTGAATCCGAGAAAACTCTGCTGCGTAGCGTGTTCAACTCAACATCCACGGGAAACCCTAAATACTAGTGTATCTTTTCTTGCAGCCCATTATTCCCATTTCCCCTTAACCTTGGCTCCATCCTCTTCTTCATCTTCACCTCCTTCGCGTCTCTCTCGCTTCCGGAGCCAGTAGACCAAGCCTCCGAGGATGACGACGGTAAGGGGGACCGCGATGAGAAAGAATATCCAGATGGAGTTTGACATGGACAGCTGTGACTCGCCGAACTGGAAGAATGTCATGCTCATAAATGTCTAAATGCAGTCGGGTTCGTTATTGGAGTGAGTTGGGCGAATATAGGAAAAGTACTTACTGCGACGAAGGTGGCTGGAAAGAAGATTGTTGTGACAATCGCAATAGCTTTCATCGCGCTGCTGTCCTTCTTAGACTCGCGCGCGATCTTGGACGTGGTAAGGTTGAAGTACTACTCTGGCGGGTTAATAGGCGAGTTCTTAGGCAGAAAAAGGTGATAATTACCAGGTTCTGCACGTTGCTCAGTCTCTCCACCAATTCATCCCTCCTCGTCAGCTGCGAGTTAAACTCGTCCTTCAGAAGCCTCAGATCTTGGACTGCGCTGACGCCGGTGCTGTTCCCGGCCTCGTCTCCCTCGTTCTTGGCCTCCTCTTTCCAGAATCGGTGGAGGGACTCGAGAGTATAGCAAAAGGAACGAAGCGACTCTCGCTCCTCATGCAGGTACTTCAACCGCAGGTGGACCGAGCGGATGCTGATAGTCGTTGGACGATGGTCATTCGATGAGAGCTCTTCGTGCATTTTCCGTTCCTGTATGTCATCATCTCATGAGCGGATGGGGGATATCGCTTTGCGGTTGTGGCCTACTTGTTCATGTGCAAAGATGGCTACCTGTTCCAGCCCTTCTCGCCAGAGCCCAAGAGCCATGCCCATGAAGGCTAGCTGCGGTGCGAGGTGCCAATCACAGCCGTTCTTAGCCCGACGGGTCTCGAAGTTGATGTCTTGGGGAACCTGGAACGCGGATAACAGGCGCCTGAAATCGTTGTTTGGCCGGCCATCAAGCGTGCTTCCTTTCCAGTTGTACCGCAGAACAACAAACACGAATGACACTTGCGGGGCGAGCGAGAGGTAGCGAGTGTAGACTGCCGACGAGGCAAGGGAATGGTTACCTTCCCCGTTGACGATTACTGACAAGGGGACCGTGTACCAAATATTTGACCATAAACAGACCTGGTTTGAGCATGGCCATTAGCGGTTGGGAGTGATCCGGGGATTTACCTACCTACGGCCTGGGCCTTTTCTCCCTCAAACTCATGCTGGAGCCGCCTGATGCCGTAGGCCCACTTGGCAGACCATAGGCAGGGGAAAAAAGGCTTCGCCAGTTTCATAGACGCAAAGAGATCGTCGCACTTCTCGGACGAGATCTTGAGAGGACCTAGCTGATCTTCCTCGAGGGCTTCCCCATTTTCCAGCAGCCTAGATAGCCATGTTGAGTAGGAGTGATGAGAAGGGTATGATCAGTGCCTAGCTTCAAGCTAGGAGCCGGCAGGCAGACTCACGCTAAATACTGTGTTGGGATTTCTCGTCCCTCTAGTATCGTTTTCCAGCGAGCCAGAAACTCGTCAATACTGACGGATATCTCCTTATGCTTGCCGCGGCCGTCGAAGTCCCTCGCGCTGGAGGTGTGGTCATCCGAGTTGTTGCCCACTAAGCTATTTTCCCAGTCGATATTGTTACGTATGAAGGTCAGCTCGTCGCCGGAATCGGAAAAGAGCTTGGTCTCGAACACATCCTCCGCGTTGGTGACATGGTCGAGGACCGAGGTCAGCGGCGCTTTCTCGTCGGCCGAGGGCTCAGCCCATGATCTTGATCGGCGGCGCCTCTTTTTTGTGGCTCTCAGCGTGGCAGAGGCACCATCTGTTTGCTGCCGCGGAACCCAGTCTAAACCGAGTAGCTTGTTGCTGCTGCTGTTGCTGGGTTCTTCTGCGGGTGTGGGTTCTTCCGCGGGCGTTTCCTCTCTCGGCTTCTCTTTTTTGCCAAGGAATGACCCAAATATTGAGGCTCGCTTCCTGTCGGCCGCCCGCCGCTTCGGCTCCACGCTTTCATTCGGAGTTTCTTCGGCTGGTGCAGCTTCTTCAGCAGGTGCTTCTACCACAGCGACCGCCGGGATTACGGGAGCTAATTCAAGCACTTCAGGGATCGAGGACATTGTTGAGGTGGATGCAGCGGTGATGCGATGAAATCTAGCTGGCTGTTGATGTGCCTGGAGGAACTTGAAAGCGTAGTGGGGTTCCGGAAGGTTCCTCATCGCTAGTTCGACATGGCGTAAAAAGGCACGGACCAACTCACGCACGAGCCAACTTGAATTACCGCTTTGCGTTTTGGCGTCGGTGGCGCGCCCTCGATTTTGCGACGAGCGCCCAGCGAGCTACAGTTTGGGGTCAAAAGTATCCGAGCACCCCGCATTAATTTAACGCGAACGCGACACGAGAAAACCACCCCCAATCTTCCAACCACTACTATGCAGTCAAAATGAAGGGTAATTTATCCGAATTTTGCAGCGAATTAATCGCTAGTTGAAGCAAAAAAGGCGAGTTATCATTAGGTATACGTATAGCCATTTATACTCTGATAGCAGCAGGTGAAAACAAGTGTAAAGTCGCGACCTTATTTCGTATCGCGCCTTTAACTATCTACGTTATAATTAAGTATTGGAAAAAGAACAAAACCTTTAAATCAGCGCCTTATAGCGGCTGGTTAGCAGCTTTACGCGTTAAGAGGAAAGATATATTATTTTTCTTATAAAAAAAAACTGAAAATTAGCTGTCACGGTACTGTGATGCTGCCTGCCTGCGGCTGCAACTAGATGTAGAAGGACTACGGTGCAGTGCCCTGACTGCACAACGTTCCACTTTTTGTGGTGTTTACGCATTGCGTCCTTTGGTGCCGTAACATTAGCTTAGAAATTACTCGTTAATACCTTTAACCGTCGGATCTCCCCTTTTACAATCAAATAATACCTTTAACGTTATAATTTACGTAAATAAAAAGCTATAAAACGGATACCTTTAACTTTTAAAGTGGTAAAAAATAGGTACGATTTTGCGTACAATTAGCTTAAAAATCTTAATAAGTTCTTACGAGTTTATGGGTTAAATTTGAACCTTTGTTTTACTGTTTACTGATAATTTAGATAATATTCTTAGATGAGTTTTTCTGCTACAATAATACCTTAAATCCAACTATTTAGATATTTCGTTTTCCCTTTAAGAAGTAGAAAAAGGAATTTATTAACCTTTGGGATTATATTAAGGCGAATATATTAATAATAATCTGGGGAATGATCTAAAAGGGAGGGAAAAGCTAATTGTTGAAATTACAGCCCAGTTGCCCTGTAGCTACAGCACCCTTGGGTGCTATAGCCTAGTTAATCTACTGCTCTGGGAGTGCTGCTGATTGTACTATGGCAAAGTGCAGTTACCATAACCACGGGGAGTTGGTGTTGTGGTTCAGGGGGGCTGCCAAGCCCCTTAGACCCACTGGAACCCACTAGAACCGACGGGGAGTTCCGGGGACCCACTACCTGTAGGTTTGGCCTATAGGGGTAGACCCAGCACCATTATTACGTCAGCATAGCCAACTTGTTGCCCTGGAATCCTTCGGATTTTAGCGTTAACGTAAGCACCTTTCCCTTTGTAGTATAGGCTTTCCTTTTGTGTTTTAGGGCCCTTACCCCCTGTAAGATTGACCCATACCCATTAAGGGCCCTATAAAGAACCATCTCTCCTCCTGTGTTTCTGGTGTCTGATTTTTTTCCTTTCTTCTACCTTAAGCAAGATAGTTTATATATAACCTGCGGGTAACCTTTTGACCTTCATCATCTCTGTGCAAAGCCTACTATAGTTACCCTGTTACAGGGCATAGACCCCTGTATCTTTGCTTGTTACAGCAGGTTGGTCTGCTGATCTTAGCTTCCTTTAACCCCGTCCTGGACAGTCATCGTACCCTCAAAGCCTTCCGCTGCGCCCGTTACAGGGGACTTACCCCCTGTAACCTCCTGTACTGGACTTCACTGAGACCAGTCAGGCCATACAAATTAACACTAATTTATCGTAATAGAGAGGGATTAAGCAACCGTACATAACGGATATATAGCTCTCTCCTATTAAAAGGCCTTATTTAAGGGCCTTTTACTTTATTATAATAAAATACGGTATTTCCAGTAAGATAACGCTTATATTTATACTTATAAATCGTTAAAGGAGTGGCTTTAAACACGTAATATTTCCTGGATCGAATGGCCTGTATATAACCCCGATTTAAACTCGATAAAATACGTTTAGGCTGCTTTAAAAAGGAACATAAAGAAAATATTCCCTAATATCTGGGAACTTAAAAAAAACAAGCTAAATATCGCAGAGTTTACGGAGTATTTACGGAAGGCGTAGTAGATTATTGATCAGGGGTGGATTAACAGGCTTATCAATACCATGCCTAATTGGCTGCGCGCGGTCAAGAAAGCCAGGGGGTGGTATACAAAATATTAAAGCCTAAAACGTGTAGATTCTGGCGATAGTATCAGATTTGTGAGCAAAAGAGCCTGTGGAAAGTTATTGCTTGTTGTATCTAGTCGTATAAAATGTGGGAGGCTGGGGAGTGCGGGGTGCTCGGATACTTTTGACCCCTCACTTTACGAAATCGTGTGGAGAGTTCCTCCAGGCTTCCTTTAGCGGGCCGCTCGTCGGCACGGTCCCTACTGTCGCTGGCTCTGCCCCCACGTGATGTGCGAATTGTCTTTCACTTTTTCTGCCTCTCCACTAACAGCCACACCGTCATGCCATAACATTTCCTTAGAACGCCCCCTGTAGACCCCTGTAGCCTAGCCCCCGTAGCCCAGCCTGAACATTGTCAACATCGTCAGATAGATTCAATAGCCCTCTGGCTTCGCCAGAGAGCCAGACAACAGGATCAAATACAACCTTCATCTTTCTAATCGCTCTGGTAATGATCACTGTCAAAAAGAGAAGGGGTCCCAATCACATTGTCAACAAATAGGGGTTCGACCCCTGGGTCGAACCCAAGCACTATAGTCAGTTTGCGTGAGGATGCCTGGCACAGCTAGCAATCCAACCACTAAGCCCCTAAGGTAGTGTAAGCTAGTTGCCAGGTGGATTATGCAAAGAGGTCTATAAAAGGGGGCTTTCTGGCACTGCCAGAAAGCCGACGAATAAGATAATATAACTTAAGAAATACTAGATTCAAGGTGCCGTGCTTCTGACAGGTTCATTCAGCGTGGTATGACGCCATGGGGAGAAGAAATATATCGAAATGTTATGTTCAAAGTTTTCAAATTAAGTAGAACTCTACCTCCCTTTTTCCCAATGCACAAAGGAGAGCTGAAACGGGGACTCGGTACAAAGTATCCCAAGGCTTTGGGGGAAGCAATTGAACAGGGTTAGGCGAGTCCCAGTTCAACGAGCTCAGAACTGTAGGGTTGTGTGCCAGCACGGTTCACTGCCACGTCTCATTGATGCTGACTTGTTTCTTCCTCGCTGATTGGCGGGCGTCATGCAGGCAGAGTTCTCAGCTGCGGCCTCCTGCCAAGACTTGATTCCCTTGACTGAAACCCCTCACTCATTGCCATGGTCCTGTTGCACTCTTGTCCAGAGCCTAACGCGGAAATACCTCTTATGCAAATTCATCAACCATGGATCTGATAAGCATCGCGTCTGTCGTGGTGAGTGCAACAACGCTGCCGTGGCACAGTGCTATCGCTAATAATATTTGTCTTGTTTCATATCCCAGGCGTCAACGACGGGTAGCGCCCTCTCGGTGATCAAGCGCCTGCACGACCTCAAGGAAAAGTATGATGATACTCCAGTCATCATCGCTTCCATATGCGCAGAGTCAACTGTCATCTCGGCGTCTCTAGCCCACATACAAAGCCTCCTCTTACAGAGAGACGACCTCGCCAGCGTGTGGCAGTCTCGCGCTGAGCTGCCCTTGGTTCTCGACCAGGCTCTGACCGGATGTATGGTCATCTTCAGCTGTTTGGATGCAGAGATCCGCCGTATCACCTCCAAGACTTCGGTGGCTGGCCTGATTAAATGGCGCGCTCGCCTCCGCATGCTCTGGAATGAAACACACCTCAACGAGCTGCTCAGGTCTATCCGTGGCCAGCAATCGGCCATCACCCTACTGATCCAGCTGCTCCAAATGGACACTCTAGCTGAGATTAGCCACATGCTGCGACAGAACCAGCAGGTTGTTCGGGCTTCTGCTGCGGCGACCCAATCGCTTCGATCACAAAATCCCAGCATCCGCGTTGCCAACTCCATTTACGAACCTCAAGAGGGCCGCCGGACATCATTCGATGCGGCTGCTGCCTCAATCTACGCCCCGTCGGAGCTCGAGTTCGATTTTGACGACACGGTTGTGAATAGTCAGGTTTATCGGAGAACCTTGGCTCGTGCCTACCTCAAGATAGGGCCTTCTGGCAACAATAACTCTGAACTGGGAACTACCACTACGACCCCTGTTCAGGCCTTATATGTCACACAAACTCTTCCTCCCCCTCAACAAGAAAACGATGCGACGGGACAGTGCGCGCATTGCGAGAAGCCACTGGGGATCCACTATATCGAAGCATTTGCGAATCGATACCATGTCGGCCACTTTTGGTGCGCGCAGCCAGATTGTGGCTTCGCCTTTGCATCTCGAGAGACGTGGTTCAATGTTAAGGGAAAAGCTTTCTGCGATTTACACTACGCCTTGCACCATGCGAAATACTGTGCGGGATGTGCTTGTCCGATTCACGAGGCTTATGTTGAAGCCAAGCGGGGGAGCAAAGTTGAGTACTGGCACACTGATTGCGCTCTCCTCAAACAACGCTGGGGCATTGAACTAGGGCCAATTCACGCAAATACTCTGGTTCGTAAGAGCGGGGTGTATCTCGACTCTCGCTGCAACGTGGTCACTCCGGGAAACCTGCTTCCGCTCTTAACCACCATCGAGTTCGAAACGCAGCAATGCTCTGCGACCCTCACGGCGTTTGAGAGGGTATTGGCAAAATGCTCAGAGGATATGGTTTCATCGTTCTCAGAGTCGGATGGCTCGGCATTTCTCACGTCGGCCAAGACCATGGTTGGATGTATCGGAAATATCTTTGAGGGACTGGATGGGCTTGACCAAAATGGTGAGTTTCCAGTCCAACCCTGCATGTGGGAGAATTGGTCCCCCTTTTTTTTTTTTTTTTGATACCAGACTTGGACTTATATCCGTATGTGTTTTTTAGCTGCAAAAGCCCGGCAAGACGAAGCGAGATGTCTCGGTGAAAAAATCATGAGCTTATTCTCGATGGCCGCTGATAGTCTCGCTGCACCACTACCAGCAGCAGCTCGGAATAACTTGACACGACTACTAACAACAATGATGCCAATCACCAAAAAGAACCAGAAAGCGGCGGCCGTACAAAGTTCCGTCACCACAATGATGCCAATCATCGAAAAGAACCAGAAAGCGGCGGCCGTACAAAGTTCCGTTTTGTTTATCCAGGATTACGCTAAAGGGCTTCTGAAATGGGCTTATAAAACCCCCCACTTCTATAGGAATCCTGAGCGGGTCGGGAAGCCAGGTTCTGGTAGTGCCGCCGAGTATTTCCTCTCGTTGCTAGAAAAGCCGTCTTCAGCATCAGCTTTGTTTTCAAGCAGTAATTGTCAAGCCAGCGGCTGCGAAAACCCGATCTTGGATTCGCCTTGCTATTCAGCGGCAAATCGATATGGGGGCTCCCCAGTCTTTCATGGGGAGTGTCTGACGGAGAGCTTGAAGGAGAAGTATTTCTTCATCTCGACGTGCCGACATTATTGTTTTCTTTTGTATCTTGGTCTGGCGAGGTTGCAGGAAATATTGCGGCCGTCGTAACTGGACTCGATCCAAGGAGAACTAGGGTATTGTATTATAGAACAAATCCCTAGGGTTCATGCTCCAGCAATTACATTACATTTTCATTGTCAAACCTCCCAGCCCACTGCTGGGAACGGAACTTCGCAACGAAACCAAAGACCCAACAACCTGTACCGTCGTAACGCGGAAGCGAAGCGAAGGGTATTATTATTCATGTCACTCTGATGACTCGAAAAAAGCGCGCGGGGGAAGAGTAGAATAGAATCCACAATGATTGAATCAGGAAAGCCGCAAGCTGCGATGAAAATGGACACAGTGCCATGAGGCCCAGCCGCGACAAGCCGCAAGTCTAGTAGAAATCGGGATAAACGACCGATGCATCTCGACGGGGCAACGGTTGTAAAGGAGCTGTCAACCGCGGGGGTTGAACCGTTGACAATACCCAAACAGGGATTATTACTCATCTTCAGCGAATACCGAGTATCTAAAAGGGACCTACCTCCGTATAACAGTCTAACAGATAGCCGCGCTCTTGGGTTGGCGGTCACGCAAGAATGCGGGGTTGACGCGCAAGATGCGAGATCCAAGAAAGACGCCAGCACCAGGGGGGGGGAAGGTATTCCTTGTGCATGTCTCTAGACCAAACCCGACCCCCTCAACAAAGGATTTAGGGTCACCGTTCCCCGGAAAAGTGACCAGGTGGCAGGTACCATTGGTTCTAGTCTGAACGGATGATATTCTCGGAGTAATTCTCCCGTCGTCCACTGTCACTGTCCACACGGTCCGCCATGGTTGTGGCCACATATGCCAAGAGTATTGGTATTGGAGACACTCACCTTCCTTCTCCGCACACTCCAAGATGCAAAGATACAACCGAGAAAACAATACTCAACCCGGTAACAAGCTCGCGGTCATATATATTCGTCCAGTCTAAAAACAGTCAGCCCGACCACTACATACCACGCAACCCGACTACCGAAATCATCAGGTCTTTTTTCCTGGAAACCTGCGCCTAGTTATTTCCAACTTGTCGGCCCAGGGCAGATCTCAACAATACCTAGGTTTTGTAGTTCGGAATGTCCAAGTCATTTTCCCAAGCGAAAGGAGGTGACATTGGGCTGGAAGGGCACGCCAGGGGAGAGAGAGAGGCCGGTGCGTTCAAGGAAGGTGCTGATGGCGGGACTAACGGGACTAGTACCGCCCGTGTGGCAAAGTAGTGTAGTGTAGTGTAATGTAGTGTAGTGTAATGTAGTTGTAAAGGTGGGTAGGTGTGCACACGAATGGCGTGCGTGCCCCAAGCGTCGTTTTGGCGTCGATTCCTATCTGCAGCTTTTCTTTTTTTTCTTTTTTTCTTGGAAAACGCGGGGAAAATGCAGGACTTGACCTGTTTCTTTTTTAGTAGTGGCTGCTTCCCCAACCCACGAAAGGGAGGGGGAGGGGAACTTCTGCAGGTTCCCGTGGCACCTTGACCCCTTACCCCTCCCTCCTTCAACAAGTGCCGAGGCAGATTTCTCTGGATTGTCTTGTGACTGGCTCAATCGACAGAAAAAGAGGCTCTTAGGGCTTACTTGCAGCAGCATCAGCAGCGATGAGATTAGATGGCTCTAAGCCCATTTTGGACTTGGCGTATTATTTTGATCAGATCGATCATGGTTTTCCCGGTTTTTCCAGTCCCCATATTTAAGACAGACTCGCAGATCACAAACAAGCTCCTGCCAAGTCCTCAGCAAATTGGTAAGCGACTGACCAGTTCAGAGAAACGACAGAGACAAAAAACTTAGCCGAAGAAGCTCAACAATCCAACAAAAAGCTGGTTCTGGAAGCTCTCCCCCCCTAGATAGAGGTGTCGGCCCGCGGGGTAGCAACTACCGGCTTTCAGGTACAATTCCGGCTCAATATCCGCTGCCATTCAAGGCCAAGTGACCAACGACCAAGCTCGCCAGTCCGGAATGTTGGAGAAAAGGGCCGCCTGATAACGGGCTAGCTGTCCTACGATGTGACCTTGGCCGCCTGTGCGGTGTTGCATCCACCTGGCATGCGGGGAATGCCTGCCACCCACCCAGTCCAAGTCCAAGAGTCCAACATCACCAACATGGCCGTTTCACTGTTTCGTTAGACTTGGGGTCTAGTTTGGGTCAGTGAACATTTTTCATGGCGCGAGATAAAAATGGTACCTTTTGAAGCCAGGTGATCTAGGTAGGAGGAGAAGCCAGGTTGGAAACTGAGATATAAAACTAGACGGGTTTTTCGTCTCTCTTGGAAGAGTCGTGTCAGGCTCGCTCGCATTGCATCTTCATCTTTGACAGACTCTGATCGATTACATCGCTACTTTGTGTCTTTTTCAAGATGAAGTTTCTCGCCGCTTTTGCTACCCTTGCGGGTCTCACCTCTGCACTTCCCACCGCTATCGATCACGCCGAGGAAATCCGATCATGGGAACTCCTCGAGACTCATACCCGATTGCTCGAGGCTCGCCAGAGCAGTGAGACGCGGAATGAGCTTCAAGCAGGCGGTGCATGTCCTCCTATCATTTTCATCCATGCCCGTGGCTCGACTGAAGGGGGGAACCTTGTACGTACCTACCTCCTACCTAACTACCTTACCCCCCTCGTCCCCGCTCATCTTGATCCTCTCAACTAACACGTTTTGTTTCTGTCCAGGGCTCACTTGGACCGCGAATCGCCAACGTTCTCGAAGCGACCTACGGCGGCAACAATGTGTGGGTACAAGGTGTCGGTGGCGCCTACAAAGCAAGTCTTCTCGACAATTTACTTCCCGACGGGACCACTTCGGCGGCTATCAATGAGATGAAGAATCTTCTTATTCTCGCCAACTCCAAATGTCCTCAGGCCAAGATTGTTGCTGGCGGCTATAGGTTAGTTTCCATTCCTTCCTTCAGACATACCTCCCTCCACCGTGCACTCATGCTAATGCTGTAATGGGTACAGCCAAGGCGCCGCCCTCGTCGCCGCCGCCATTCGCGACAGCAGTTCCACCATCCGGGAACAAATTAAAGGCGTCGTCCTCTTTGGATATACCAAGAACGAGCAAAACGGCGGAAAGATCCCCAACTATCCCGCCAATCGCCTCACTGTTTATTGCGAGACCGGAGATCTGGTTTGCAATGGCACCTTGATTGTCTTGCCACCTCATTTGACTTATGGCGATGAGGCGGAGGATGAGGCGCCCAAGTTTTTGATTGCGAGGATCAATGCCAGCTAAGTGAGTGTTGTGAATAAGGGGCGGTGGTCATGAGGGATATGAACTTCACGTCAGGAAATGTGGGTTGCATCTGAGGTGTTGGGGCGTTATTCATATTGTTATCATCGGTCAATTCTTGGAAAGGAAACCTGTCTGCTGTTTTGCCAGTAGTCATAAAAGGAAAACAATCTTGCTTCCTCCTCTCAATCATAAGTAATTGATACCTGCTATGCGATGTGGTTCTGTCAGTCTACATGTGTCTGTTCGTCGAAGACTCAGCGCGCAAAAAGACTTGAGCTGTTGAGCCGTGGCCCCCGGAGATAACATCAACACTCGCGCAAGAAACAAGCAAAAAATAAAGACCAAATACCAGTACCTGGAATTGTCGTCACCTGTAGGATTCGAACCTACGCTCCCGAGGGAACTGCCTAAGCTTGTTGACACATAGCAGGGCAGCGCGTTAACCACTCCGCCAAAGTGACTAATGCGATTTGTTGACAGTCCTCAAGCTGTACAGTGCTCAAGTGTTGGTTATCACATGCTCTGATACTTGTGCTGTGCCGCAGACCAAAGTTTGGTGACCGAATTATGGCTGATGAGGTATCCCAATCCTTGGTCCGATTGGTGCCGGATGAAGCCGACTGCAGGATGCAATAAAGTTGCGATTCCCAAACAGAGGGAACGAACATTTTGCAGGACCTGAACTGTTTAGCCGCCGGGACAGGCGTTGGTTGGGAACATGAAGTTGAGTGTGCAGTTTAACTGCCCATGTCGCGCACTTCAAAACGCAACAAAACCCAACGTGCAACTCCCAGGTTCCCCTGCAGTCTACTGAAACCTCGGCGACACGACGATGCATCAAAAACAGATTGCGCTCGTCCTCGCCTTCGCCGCCTACCTCGCCGCGCCAGCCACGGCACAGTTTGTGACGGGTCCGATTGAGCCCGCGACCCCAGCATTGCCGCACACTGCAGTCTACACCACCACCGTCGCACAACGGAACCACCCCAACCCACCACAACCCACGGCAACCGTCATCGTCACCCTAATTGTTCCCCGCGACGTGGCTCGGCCTACCAATTCCTCCAGTTCTAGTTCCAAAACCCTCGTAACCGGCACCGTCATTTCGCATTTCTCCGAGGGAAACAGCGATGGCGGCGCTCCATCCACATGGTCTGAAACCACACAGCTGGTCTGGTCAACGATTTCCGAAGAAGACCAATTCCCCCCGGTGATTCTTGAAGAAAGTTACTTCGCCAAATCTACGCTTTCGGCATCCTACACTGATTACAAACACTGGTCCGCAGGGCTATACGGCGCATGGTCAATCGTGCATTATAATTTCTATTCAACAATCCGTGAGACGGTTGTCGAGAGGGTAGGACCGGCATATCCCGCGACGATTGTTAGGACAGGATATACAGATGTTAAAGTGGCGTTGACGTTGGAATTTGAAAATGGCCCGACCCAAACCCAGCCGGATAGAGAGACTAGTACTGAGGTGAGAACGACAACGTTAGTGCAGGTTACGGCAAGGCCGGTGGGATAAATCACGGCAAGGCGGGGTGAATCACAGGAAGGCGAGGGGTAGTTAAGGATCAGCGAGCAGAGCATTGGAGTGGAAAAGTAAGGCCGAGATCGTGGGATGAAGTAAAGTGTGGATAGTTTGCGACCAGACGGGATTGACGTAGGACGAGTTCCAGTTCGGATGATACAAGGGTGATGAGTCCGTTCGGCGCGGGGCCCAGGGTTAGGCGATGGCTTTTACGAAGGAGATTGCGATGGGCGTTTTTGTATGATGATGGTGTCTGTGTTGTAGGCAACTCAGCTAGCTTCACCAGTGCCTATCTGGTAATGCAGGTAGGTAGGCACCCATGACTGCCCGTCCCTTGTAGTGTATCCTCCGGGGCCCCCGAAGTTGTCTCGTGATATCCTCACACACCTAACGACTAGTTTGCTTCCGTGAAAGGATTCAGAACTTCAAGCATAAAGGCACGGCGTGGCTTATCTGTCCGTGCAAGTCAAGCTCCAGGGCGTTGGGTTCGCCAGGATTCAACAACGTGGTAGCGTGCGGCACAGAAGGAAGCCAGCGTGTTTGGTTCCCACCCGACCAACCCCAGGGGCAGTTCGGACAATTCGAGTCACAGGCTTGGAGGTTTGCATTTCCTGGGATTTCGTCCCATGTGCTGAGGCTCAATTCTTACTTACCGTAAACACACACAGATCAAGTCAAAGTCTCAGTGAGCCTTGCACGTGGCACCCTGAAAGGCGCTGTGCCGTTGCGTCGTAACTGCTCGTAATGGTTTCACCAACAGTACAGAAACCCTTGCTGGGTGACACCGACGACAGGGCACGGCCGACAGTTGAGAAGAGTGAGGACTATGAAAAGGGGAGTTCCCCGTCTTGTTCACAACTGTCTTGAGACATCACAGCCTTGATGCACAATCACATTCGCTTGACGTCAATCCTTAGATCTTCCTCATTCCATCTACCTTCGTTACCTTACCTTATCTTAGTGAGAATTAGTTGGTCAATCTGAACCGAGATGAGGTCACTTACTCCAGGCCTCGGCCTCTCCCTCTTAAGTCTGGTCGCAGCCGCCCCTTCCCCGTCGCCCATAGAATCCCGCCAAAACAACACTCCCAAAAACTGCAATAAAGCTTTCTTCGACAATGTTGTTGCCCAGCTCAAACTCGGGGGCAGCGTCGACAGCCGATCCCCTTACACGCCGAATAGCGAGCCCTTTACAGCCGGTCGCGACCCGTACCGAGAACGCGTTCTTTACTATGCCAACAACGACACCCCGCTGCGCATCTCGGATATTTGCGGTCTCCGAGTAAATGTTGTGGATAATATCGCGTTTGAGCTATACCTCCCCAGTCCCGAGACATGGAACCAGCGATTTCTGACCGTCGGAAACGGCGGGTTTGCCGGCGGAGCAAGTCGCAAAGACATGTTCAGCCGGGTTGTACAAAACTGGGCGACCATGTCGACCAACACGGGCCATGACGATCCATCTCTCATGCTGAACTGGGGAGCTGGCACCGCGGGGAAGAAACTACAGATTGACTGGGCTTACCGAGCAATGAACCTGTCGGTGCCGTATGCCAAGGCGATTGTCGCGGCCTACTACGGCGCCGACAAGAAGACCAAGGGGAGTTACTATTCCGGCTGCTCTACCGGTGGCCGGCAGGGCATTCGCCAGGTTGAAATCGACCCGAAAAGTTTCGATGCCATGCTGATTGGCGCGCCGGCGTGGAACATCAAGTCTTTTTCAGCGGTTCTGTCGCGCATCGGCTATTTGGCTGAGACGTCAGGCCTAAAAGTGCGATTGCGTGAAGCCACCCCCACGGTGCTGGACCGTATCTGGACGCTGGTATACAAAGAATGCGATGGACTCGACGGGTCTACTACCGACGGCGTGATTCTCAACAGGGACGCTTGTTATGCGCGATTCCGCAACCAAGCGGAAAACACGACTCTCTGGGCCAACACCGACACGACGGTCCAACAACGCAAAGCGTTCCTAACCATTATCGAAGAGTTCAAAAACCCCAAGGTGCCCGAGTTTGTAGGACACGGATTCGATATCACGGCGATCCGCGATCTCGGCAGCTCATCGTATCTGATGGACAAGCTCGACAATCTCGATTTCACACAGCAATTCGCACAGTACTTTCTCAACAACCCTTCGCTGAAATGGGACACGGACGACAACGGCGCCGCATTAATCGTTGCGTCTGAAGCCTGGAATAAAGAAGTCCTCGCCAACGCGGATCCTTCCGTTTTAAGCCCTGGCGGGAAATACACTGGTAAAACCATCCTCTACACGGGGACTTCTGACGGGTTCGTTTCTTCCGCGGGGACGCGTCGGGCGTTTGATCTCGCGGGCGGCAAAGACAACACCAACCTTGCGTATTTTGAAATTCCGGGAATGCCGCATTGCGTTGACTTGGGTTCCGGAGCCGTGAATCCGCCCTGGTATATCGGTGGCGGGGGCTTACATATGCCGTATCCGAATTCGGTTTATTACATGCCCGAGAGCGCGGGACTACAGAATCCGAAAAATGACGCGTTGTTGGCGTTGGTGGACTGGGTGGAACAAAAAGGAAATACTGGGCCGGAGACGCTCGTGGCCACGGCATTCAAGACATGGGGCGATGGGAAATTTGAGGTGGCGAAATCGAGACCGGTTTGTAGGTTTCCAAAGCAATTACGGTTGGTGGAGGGGAAGAATGTCAATGCCGTGGAGGGGTGGGAGTGCAAGTAAGCACCTACCATGTGGAGTGGATAAGGGCCTATTTCTCTTTTTTCTTCTTCTTTTTTTTTTTCACTTTCTTAGATATCCCTGTTTTGTCCACTACTAGGTCACAGCACTTGGGCAAGACCGTTTGTACGATGAGCATTCTTTCCCAAGCTTAGATAGATACATAGACAGGCCCAATGCCAACATCATCTCTCAACCTGGCAGTGACACCGAATGTGATTTCTGCTAGGGCAAGTTATGAGTTCGGGTGACTTCGATTTGCTTTGTGGGACGGGTAAGAGTTCATTGCGTCCTGAAACAGATATACGTATTGCTCACCAATACCTTGTCGCAGTCTGTCCAGAAGGGAATCATGTCGTTTTCTCTCACAGGCATTTTTGCCTGATACATGGCATTAAAAACAACTAGATACAAAGCCCAACTCAAGCTAGTCCAGCGGTCGGCAACCCCAATTACTACCGACTTATCCCAATCACCACCCCAGAATACCATAGTTCCTCATGGCACCACCCACGACAACCGAAGACAAAACCTTGCTACTGGTAGACTTGGCCGGGGCTGCCGACCCCGTGCCCGCAACGGTGGTGTACTCGCCACTATATCCGCTCGGTGCAGACCCCGCTCCATAGGAACCCTTTTGCGCCATGTACACACTGAGCGCCTTGGGTCCGCCGCACTTGTCAAGAGCATAGCCCGGGCAGGGGATGTTGCAGTCGGCTTCGTTCGGGTTGGCAGAGTTTCCACCGACGTCATTTCCGCACCAGCATTCATTTCCGTTGTGCAGTCCCGCGTAGGTATAGCGTTCGGAAGCGCATCGGTCGGTGCAGAGGCCGATGGACATGAAGGTGTCGCTTCCGGGGATTTTTTTAAGAATGGGCTTCGTGGGGTCTTGCTTGTAACATCCGAGGGGAATCCACTTGGTGGGATGCGCGCTGCCGGAAGCACCGGATGCGGTAGCGGAAGCAGTAATTGTCGCGGTAGGGCCGCCGCCGCCCCAGGTCGATGGGGTTTGTGTCAAAGTGATGGACACTACCGAGTCAGTGCTGGTGGCGGTGGCGAGAGCCGCGAGGGAGAGGGTGACAAAGACTTTCATGGTGATGGACAATGACAAGCTTGATGAACGAGTGTATGAGCGAGAGTGAGCGACGACTGGTTCAGCGAGTGTTGAGCGAGTGGATGAGCAAGAGTGGTTAGTCTAATTTGGGTGCACGTCGAGATTTAAAAGCAAAGCAGCAGTGCGCTTCCAGAAGAAAGACCTCCACAAAGGATGACCCAACCCACTTGCGTGGAACATGTCCATGGCCAGGGATGTGCTCCGCCTCGTACCAACCGCCAAGGCATCAACCCCTGAATCCTTCCCGTCCAACTTACGCAATCCCCACTTCTCTTTAAAGAAAAGAGACAGTGCAAAAAGAATGCTGAACCATCTCATGCCACTTCTTTTCTCTGTCCTTGTATATATTTTACTTTCCACTAGAATGTCATTCATGACAGTCAACTTGTTCTCGATTCACATAATTTATGACGTCAAGATGAGTGCGTGGCCGCCTACACAAGAATAAATAGGGTTACATGCGGATCCTTCACCCTGTTTTTTTCCCTTGCCAATTTCCAACAGGGAATTCCTCGGATTTAGATTTAGCATTGCTGCATCCAATCATGGACGGCATCTCGGCAAAAAGTTGTAACGAGTGGACCCGCCTCGCATTTAGGGTTCGTATTCCCGGTGCAAGGGGATCGATCTACACGCGACACGATTGATTAGAGAGACAGGATGAGGTATGCAAGGGCTATACGAACACTGGCAGTAAAAACCAAACACAGCGTGTCATTATAGGTTGGTTGTTTTGAATCCCTTGTTGAGAGTCGTTGATCGTTGCTAGAGCATATCTCAGCGTTTCTGGAACCGATGCAACATTTCGGACTAACCCGCCTCGGTTTCTTACTTTTGCATGCTTCTTCCTCTTCTTCAAATTCCTTCTCGCTGGCTGGCTTCGCCCACGGCTCTCGCGGCTGCACTCCAACCCTCGTTTCGCCGAGCAACTTGGCTCCTCCATCATTTAGCCCTAGATACCTATCATATCTAGGTAAGGTAGGTAGGTATAGAATATGCCCGCCATGAGTCTGCATCGAGCCAAACAACAAACAGAAAGCGTTCTACCACGCCGGCCTTCTCCCTTTTCCCCGGCGGCACGGCAGTACCGCAAAACACAATCCTCCAACGACCGAAAAACCTTGCGGGCGGAGCAGGACCAATCGGCCATGTCCCGTAGAGGCAATCAAATACCTTGTTTTTGAAAGGCGGGATAGACATGCATCCGATGCTACAAGGGGTGCGCGCCATATGCAACGACAAGACCACCGACAAATATTGATATCTCGGGACTAGACCACCAGGAAAGACGATGGCCAGGGCCCGTATGTCATGATCGGGAATCCGAACCTTGGCTCGCATACAGCGTCGTGTCACACACACACACTTGTTGAGGAGTAGCAATTCCCACATGCAAGCAGCCATGATGGTTCAAGTAATTCTGCCCTCATATTCTTCCTGAAAGCCCTCTTCACATGCTCTCGCGCCATGCTGTTTTCCCCGAGGACACCAGGTCGTCGTGCCCCTGTCCGATCCGCACGCCCTGACGCCGTACCCGGACCACAACTCCTCAGCGCCGAGCTGCACCGTCGCCTCCCTCGGGCGCGGGCCCCGTGGTCTGGACGCTCGCCCAGCCAGGCGATGACTTCGCCCTCACCCGCTGGTTCGGGACGGCGTGGCGCTCCGACCAGATGCCCACGCGCATCACCTTCAGCCCGACCACGTCGGTGTTCCCCCGCCGTGCCCATGACGGTGCTCATCCCGGTGGAGCGAGTTTGGCCATTCTCGCGAGTTTGATGCAAAAGGTAAGGGAGGCAGTTCTAATTGTAGGATGACACACGGCGACTCCCGCTTCTTCTTGGCATCCTTTGGCTGCTTCTTGGCAGCTTCCGTGATATTCTCCATGTTGCCAGTGGCCTCGCCATCTTGGGGGCGACTTAATGTTCGTCCCTTTATAATTCGCAGCTGTTTGAGCCTGGTTCCTAGATATCGCTCCTGTCTGAAGTTTTATTTTGGCTACGTATAGAAACAATGAACGTATTAGCGTATAAACTGCCGGTGATTTACCCAAAGCTCGCACACTTACACTTGGTTTTGTCGGGACCTACAAAACGTCATGAGCGACGGCCTTCGGCCCTCAGGCAAGCTGTCGCTCTTGTTGACATGGTCCATGGTGTATTCCAGCTCGAGCAGCTTCCGGAGGGAGATCAGCGGGCCCACGTGGTTCCCCGTGTCGTAGAATGCCTGCACAATGACCGCTCCGTCCCCCGCTGCCTGTCTGCGGATAGATGGGTCGTTTGTGGTTGGCGACGATGAAGGAGGGGGGGGGGGGGCACTTACTCGGACACGCGCTTCGCCCGGTGGATGGGGCGGGGGACGGTTTTCCCTCATCGGCTTGCATTTCATCGTCAACCAGACCACCGGGCTCTGCATTGTGTTCGCCATGTCGGTTGCCTTTGCGCTGAGCATGGCACTCATGACCTCAGCCGAGACGCACGACATAGATCTTTAGCGCAACTTTCCACGTAGGTCCATCGTCCTCCCCGTAGGCCAACGAAAAAAACTGAAATTCAAGCATCCACACATAGGTTCGCTGCTGTTCTGGTCGTTTTAGTCAGTACCGATGATCCCAGCAGCGGCTGAAGAAAAGTGCGCGTATGCAACGTGGGAAACCGACAGTCAATTTTGCAGGGTATTATCCAACACACCATCATGTATCCCCCCCCCCAGGAAAAACTCCCTTTAGCAACTGGGAAAAAAGAAAAAAGCCTCACTTGCCCAGCCCCTTCTCGGCGTGGCGCCCCTTGCTAAAAGTCCTGCTGGATGAGGACCGTAGTCCTTCTACATCTAGCCAGCTGCAGCCACAGGCAGGCACCGTACCGTGACAGTACCGAATTGTACGGAATCTAACAAAGAAGGGCTGTACCCAAGTGTACAATAAAACTAAATGATTGACCAACTTCTCATTCTGATCACAAAGAAACTAACGAGGGACACTAAGATTAGGTGGGTGGGCGCCAGAGGCGCCCGGAACTGATAAAGTTTTGAGGGTTGATCATCTAAAAGAAAGAAAAACAAGGTTGCAAAAAGGTGAACTTAGATACAGGCAGCTGGTTGGCCGGGCACGTGCCATGGCACCGGGCTACACTGCCACGGCGAAGGCACCAAAACGATCGTGGGATCGAAGACGTGGCAATCGAATTCATAAAATTACAAGATGAGGAAGAAGGAAGGTGGGCTGCGGGAGCAGCGATGCCAAAGATCTAATCTAGTGGGTGGTGCGGGGCACTGCCAGGGTCACGTGGTCAATCCCGCTGACTCATCCATCCACGACGGCTCATGGGGCATCCAGGGGCCTGGGTGCCGTCACTTACACAATGTCGCTGGTGGCGTTCTTCCTGTATCTCCTTGGGCGTGAGTTAAAAGTTCCTTTTTTTTTTTAGAGCATCCCACAAATATACATCAACCAAAACTAGGTACCTTACCTAGGTAGCCAGGGTATATAGATAGGATCCCTCATTAGCACATTTAAACGTGGGTAAACATATCGGGAGCCGCAGCCTGACGAACGAGTTACCCGTAAAAACTTAGACAAGATGTGAAATTTTGTCTTGCTATCGTGGATTGGAGTTGCTATCTTGCAAGGAGGGCTGCCCCATCCCTACATTATACAAAGGTTTTTTTTTGGGCTTTTTTTGTTTTTTTTGTTTTGTTTTGCTTTCTCCTCAGTTGCTCTTGCGGCGGGAAAAACTGCCTAGTAGCTGGGGGACCATTTCAGGATCCTTCTGGGGACGAAAGATACCTGCTATATCAAATGGCGCGGCAGGGGCAGCCGCCGTCAGCATAGCAGGGACCCGGGAGCGTGGGAGATGGGGTGTGAAGCTCCCCAAGCCAAGCATTCCCGGTACCGATCCCAGAGCGAGTCTGGACGGAAACTTCGTGTTTTCCATCCCCATCATGTTGACCGCAATGTCTCTGTCCGTTTCCATCTTCATCATCTCGGCGTCGATCTTCTTGACCTCAATGTCTCTGTACGTTCTCATCTTCTCCATCTCCATGTCCATCTCCTTCATCTCCGTGTCCATCTTCTTGACTGCGATGTCCCTTTCCGTATCCAGCTTCTTAGAGTAGGCTCTGGCAAGAAGAATAATGACCATTGTGCCAATTGTCGTAATTTGGAATCCCCAAGATTCGAAAATCGTCATGCCTCGGTTTACAGTGTAGAGAGTGTAGAGAGTGGACACGGCTTTGACTGTTGTCTCGAACCCCTGTCTAAGCGTCTAAAACGGGGTTTAGGTTAGTGGCCTTATCAGCACAACGTGTTGGGGTGGGGGGAGGGGAAGGAAGGAGGAAGAAGACGGAGACTTACTTCGAATATCTGAGCGGACCACATTCTTCTGTCTACCGTGCTCGGTTCCGATTGGCGAGTTGCGGGGCGTGTTTCTCCGTCTAGACCAGAAAGCTAAATTGCTTAGGTTAGCTATTTTATCTCGAATTCAGAACAGAGTGCCTAGCCCCCTTTTTTACAGGTTGGGACACATGATTTTTGATCATACCCAAGAGACCACGCTTACTTTGCCGATGCTGGTGTCGGCATCACCATTGGCAGCGCTCTCGATGGCCTGATGATTGATGCTAATCTCGTCCACTTTGGCCTCGCCGTCGCTGTTTTGATCAGCGCCGCTCTGGCCAATGTTGACTTTGTTGTTGTCGCGAGTCTGACCAATGCTGATTTCGGCGGCGCTGCCATTGCACAATGTGTTAGCTGAGTCCATCTTTGATGTCTCCTCGTTGCTTTTGGTGGCGTGGATTTTTATGAATCCTGATTTTGTGGGTGAGGGGAAAAGAAGAGGAGGAAGGAGAATTAAGGAAATTGTTCTTTACCTGCTGTGGCGGTGCAATAGGTGTGCTTCTGTGGCGGTGCAGAAGCATGAGGATGTTTTCTGCTGCGTGAGGTTTGTGTGTTGGAACACTGCGCCACATTTGGCCAGCGCCACATTTGTATTCGCAGTGAATTGTGAATTCTTCGCAGTGAATTGTAGATTCTTCGCAGTGAATTATGGATTCTTCGCAGTGAATTGTAGATTCCTTTCTTCAACGCCTGCAAATGCTCACGCGGGTCCTTTTTTTTTTTTTTTTTTTTTTTTTTTTGTTTTTTAATTTTTTTTTTTTTTTTTTTGGGTACGTTTTGAATCTTTTCCCCGCCCCGTGCGGCGACGCTCGATGCTGCCGACAAACCGTTTGACTTTGTCATGCGCAACGACCGCATCGTCACACCAAGTCCAAGTTGAAGACCGATGAAAGAAATCTGCTGACAGCCTGGGCGCCATAACCAAACTAGTCACTGAGGCGCACAGGTCGCCATAAAAGACGCGAGAGAGCAGCGACGATGCCGTCTGCTGTTACCTTGTCCTTGCCATTCCTCGCCTCGGGGGTCTCGCCATCTGGATGCTGCTGGGCTGGGGAGGCCGGGAGAGCTTGCCGCTGGTAGTACGTAACCTCAATACATGTATCCTTGAGGTTTATTTCCCAAATACAAACTACCTAATTAGAGCCGAGAGACGAAAGCGAGTTCTCTGAACCATAGCCCTCTAAGAAAGTTGATCAGGAGAGAGAAAAGAAGAGAAATCTGGCCGAGAGGCTTGGCCGAGAGGTACGAGAAGTTGAAATGCGACAATACATATTCACGATTCCTGCGTTGTGTCTGCGCCATGGATGGACTGAGATTCAAGCCGAGAAGGGTAATAGAGTACCCTTACCTACCTACCAGACCCTAGGAATCATTGCTCCAATTCGACGGATTAGCTGGCAGATGACTGGGGCTTTCTTCGCACAGCTACCAAGGAGAGGAGCTCCAACAGCCCTGGAAACAAGCCAAATCAATCGCCCTGGTGCGCCCCATCTACCATTCAAGGTAAGAGCCACTTTTTTCGGGCTCTTTTCGATCGCTAATTGACCGCACTCCAGTTACGCGACGGCTAGCTGTGACGAGGCCTCTGCGCGTAGTCACGCGTGGTCCTTGATGATGATGGATACGAACTGCAGCGACGGCCAGCAGTAGTAAAGTGGCTGGCAGCACGTCCAACGGGCCTACCAGAGGCACGGGTACGGCTTCCAAGATCCAGAGCACCGGGGCGATAAACACCCGGGCAATCAACATCAGGGCAAGGCAATCAATACCAGGGCAAGGCAATCACACCAGCAATCAGGGCAACAGATTTATATTACATAATCTATCGTAATACAATTCATGAGAATTTGCTGCAAAATGAGACAACTGGCTTTGGAATCGCTTTTGCGATGGGTGATGGAGAATTGATGGCAGTCGTGATGGCAGTCGTGGTGGGCTGCGGGCACGGCAGAAAAAAGCCAGGCGGTGAGTGCTGCACCAGACTGGTACAGCTGGCGCGCAGTTCATGTTGTCAAAGTTGGGTCAAATTTTTGGGGATGCGCACGCAGCAATAACTTGCCTTAATTATTTTTCTGTTCTTTTTTTTTTTTTTTTTTTTTTTTTTTGGGAAATTCCCTTTTCCCCAAACAGACAGACGGAATTATTAGGCTTCACAGAGCCTCCCATCCTCCCTGGCAGCCCAACCCTCCCCACCGACGGCGATACGATGCCACCAGATTCCCTTGGGATCATATCTCGTCTTGACCCTTTTGAGCTTCTCATAATTCCCTTGTCCGTAAAAAGTCTCTTGCCAGTCTTTCTGCTGAAAATCCGCCTCGTTGATATACGCGCCTGCTTTTGGCGTAAGCTTTTCTACCACCGGCATGATCATGGTAGTGATGTTATCCTGGCGTTTTGCCATTTCCGAAAAGGGGAGGTCGAATGTAAAGGGGACGGAATACGCTGTCATGACAATGGCGTTTCGCCAGTGTGGTTGGACAGCGCGACGGTTAGATTTACCGAAGCGGGAAACATCGAGAGCTTGGCCAATGAACATGGCGCCGAGAGACATGGTTGTGTTGAATGCGGCAGCGAGTTCAGCGTGGCCTAAGGCTTCGCGGGAAACGAGTCGACCTCCCATCATTTGGTCACCGGCTCCGCCAAACACACCGGCGGGAAGAGGTCCGTAGTAGTGGAGGTAGTGGTCGTGGTACGAAGAAAAAGTGGTAAAGTTGGGGGTGACGGTGATGTTCAGCGCCGAGAGTGACTTGAAGAACGGGGCAATGGCGGACTCCAAATCAGCGCGGGTTCGGTTATAGCCGCTGATGGAATGCGCGACCATGACAGACGGCATAGCGTAGTAGGTAACCTGGGTGCCGGCGTCAATGATGCCCGGGAGCGCGGCGTGGAAGGCGTTGAGGACGACCGAGTGGTGGACGCCCGGTTGGCTGACAGTGAAGGAAACACCGCTGGTCACGGCATCGGGATGCGCGCGGAGGGTAACCGAGACGACGACGCCAAAGTTGCCAGACCCGCTCCCGCTAAGTGCCCAGAACAATTCGGCGTGCTCTTTCGAAGAGGGGCTGGCCTTTACGAGACGTCCATCGGCGGTGACGACTTCAAATTCCAGCGTATTGTCGGCGGAAAGACCAAATGATGAGCTCAGCGGAGAGTGTCCGCCCGATTGGGTGTAGCCACCAGCCACACCGACAGTAGGACACTCGCCTGTCACGACCACGAGTCCGGCTGCACGGGCTGCAGCGTTGGCTTCCCAGCCCTGCACGCCAGCGCCAATTTTGATGGCCTTACCCTTGTACTCGTCGTCGGACCAGTCCTTGACCTCAATGTTCTTGAGGTAATGAGTCCAGATGGCAAGACCACCAGCACCCGTCGAACGACCCATGTAATCATGTCCGGTGTTGCGAATGACAAGACGAATCCGATTCTTGTCTGCAAACCGGATGGTCGCGGCAATGTCCTCGGCGTTTGACACATTGACCGAGTAGTGCACGTAGTTGCCCAGCAAACAAGGGGAAGTCCGAGGCGTGAAAGGGTCACAGCTGCCGTTGGCAAAGATGGCAGCCTGAATTGACGACGACGAGTCGATGCTGTGTGATGTTAATGAACTGTTTCTCACGGAAAAAAAAAAAAGAAAAAGAAGGAGAAAAAAAGAAACAAAAAAGAAAGAAGACTAAAAAAAAAAACCAAAAAAAAAACAAGAGCAGATGGTTCTTACTGGATAGGGGCGCGCTGCCATTCTTTCTTGAGCACCTCGCACCGTGCCGCGTCATAATTCGGATCATGGCAGGGCGAGCCGAGAGGGACCGTCTTGATGAGGCGACCACCGACCGTCGCGTTGAATTTGTTCCACTCGCCTGTCGATGGCCAGCATACATCGCCGGGGAAGCATTTGCACTTGTCGCGTCTGCCGGTGCCGGAACCGGAGCCCCCTTGAGGGCCGGCACAGCTGGCGACGGCAAAAAGTGCGGCAAAAACCGTAATGACCTTCATGGCTGCACAGAAGATCCTCAAGGTTATGGTATGCAACTCCTACCAAACAAAAGCAAAGCAAGCACGGCTATGTACAATGCAATGCGGAAACGGAAACGGAATGTTGAAAAAACAAATACGGAGTTAACCCAGGTCGATGGTAACTTAGTAAACACACATCACACATACAGCTGAGCCAACAGGAATGCTTTATTCTATACGTGCAGCCAGCCAGCTAAGAAAAACACTGAGTGAGTGAGTGGCAGGGCTTGCTTCGGGTTTACCAAGACTCTTGGCTCTCGGCCATCCGGTTGTTTTTATAAGTCGGCGACTTTTTAGGGGGATTCGGCAATTTTTGGGTTCGGCTCATTAACCCCGACCGGCTACCTCCGTTTTACTCCAGCGACAATTCTTTTTTTTTTTTTTTTATTTCCTACTTTTTTTT
>Ga0247765_1000537_pt1 | contig 28462 bp, 32 predicted proteins | sample UWRJL106311C6_FD_179949 | JGI IMG/M metagenome (GOLD analysis project Ga0247765, IMG submission 179949) | Plant litter microbial communities from Arlington Agricultural Research Station in Wisconsin, United States - UWRJ-L106-311C-6 | ecosystem: Environmental > Terrestrial > Plant litter >...
CCCAAAAAAAAAACCGAAAAACAAAAATACCGTCTCTTTCTACATTCGCCTCGCTCGTTCGCTCGTCCCCAGTCCGTTGACGCACAAGATCCTCCATCGGCAGATCTTAAGCGCTTCGATCCGCCCAGATATACGTGTTCCGTGGCCATCTCTTTCGAGGAGCACACACGGGAAACAAGATTCAGCAGTCGTTCGTCCGATGGACCACGGCACGAACACACAAGACGGCGCACGACCTGTTCGTCGGATGTATGAGCCGAGAAAAAAGCACCCTCCCGTGGAACTCGTTTATTTCTGCTCCACCTGCTGCCAGGCCGGGCCGCTCCGAGGACAACCTAGTGACCGCTTCTCTGGCGCAGAATGACGAGATACGTCATTTGCGGGCGAGACACGACCACCCCCTCCTCCGCTGTTCTCCCCGACAAGTCAGCACCGCAGAGTCGCTGGATTGACACAGCCGAGAGAACTTGAGCGACCATAGGTCGGACCAGGCCAATTATATGTGCGCCACAGCACTCGCCAGACCCTCGCCAGCATGCCGTGGACTGATTCTGCAGCTTGCCTGCCGACAGCTTTGCAGCTGCTGCAGAGTTTTCAGTTCAGTTTCCCGCCAACTGCTGCCGATTACCGTCTCTTGTTTTCGTGACAGAGCCTCAGGATCTTTCCATCCCCTTCCCTTCTCACACAACGCTTGCCCATGTCCGCAGCTCGCCCTGTTTCATGTGGTCCTCTCCTTTTTGTCTTTCCTGAGCTGCACTTCGCCGGCCGTTTCTGGGAGGCCTCTGAGCCGCCGTAGTCGCTTATACCTCGCTTGGCCACACAATTGCTGCTGTCTGCCGGCATGTGGGGAAGCCTCAGTTGCCACGCATGCATGCCATCCTGCCGAAAGTTTCCACGCCAGCTAGGGCAAGCAAACATGGCTTGATCAGGCAATATTCGGAATCACATCAACCTCGACGCGGAGTTCGCGTGATGGTCGATGCCCGAGCTGCCACGGGCGCTCTGTCCTCCCGATGTCCTGGGCGTGGCTAGGGTTGCCCATTGAGACCCTGCTGGAGATTTCTACTCCGACTTGGTCAGCATCCAAGACGCCCAATGAACTTATCCGCGTTGAGCGGGTCTGGCTAGTTACTTGAAACTGCCATAACCCCAACACGACCAAGATGGCGGTCGCACAGCTAATCAGGTTTCAGGCAAAGGATTGCAGTGCACTTGCGAGCCATTACGTCGCACGACTTCTTGAGCATGACCCTAACCGCAGCAAGCGTATGACGGCTCGCCTTCTCAGGTAGTGACAAACTGGACCGAGACGAGGACGGGCAACTGGATGGCTAGGGTTGTGAAACCCACCACAACTGACCCAAGATCAACCTTGTTCTGGTTGTTGACGTTGTCCAGTGGTGGTGAGAATGCAATCACGAGCATAGCTGCCGTTTGGACGAGATCCCAAACGGCGGTGGTCATATTTCTGGACCATCGGAAGTCAATAAGTGTTAGGAAACACCAAGCTCTCGAACAGTACAACCCAAGTCGTCCACCCTCAAGCCAGTTATGGTTGTGTGTCGATCGGGTAGAAACCCGAGGGCCCTTGTCGTGTTTCTCCCTCGCGGCCGCCTTTGCGTCGTTCATGAGTGTCTTGTCTCATTCTGCACTTTTGCGAGAAAGAGGGCAACTCCAGTAGCTAACCTTGTGGAACGGTGTGGGCCTTGCATTTTATCGTCAAGAGAGGCATGACGAAGCATAAAGCAGGCTTGGAATGGTAATCGGCGGTGACGAAAAACGCCTTTTGTCTACATGACTACGCATCTGGGCAATTTGGTTGGAGAGGTGCTACTTGTCGAATGAGGCTCCACTCTCACACCGGTATTATCCAGGCGAGATCAAACTGAGGGAGGATTGCCTGACAGGAGAAAAAGAAAAGAAAACCAGTGTATGCCACAGTTTCTGTTTTTTTTTCCTGCTCACCAGAATCCGGTCCAGCCCAGTCCAGGCCCTCCCTTGGGCAGGAACAATCAAAGCAATCACCGCCCCGAGGCCGACCGGTGTGCCAGCGCTTGCAGCAATGCGTCTGGTGGCGTCGAATCGCTGAACAGTATACCCCTCCTCTCACACAATCCATTGGACACCCGACACGAACACATAAATCGCTTCCTGTAAAAGAAGCAAGCAGGCAGGGCAATGGCCCGCCCGTAAGAAGAAAAAAAACCCATGAAATAGAGACAAAACGTGAGAACTGATAAAAATTATGGGCCTTGTCTTTCTTCCCAACAGACAAAGCACCTAAACGGGCGAGAACCGCCCACACTCGTGCCTTCATGCCCGTCGAGTCCGTCGTTATTGTACCGTGCAGCAACTGACGTATTGTATTGCATTGCATATTTGACTTTGCTTTGAACGCAAAGCAGTCAGCTGAAAGGGCACTCGGATGTCTACTTACGCACTATAAGTAAGATAAGGTAATGGGCAGACAGGCAAAGCAGGGAGATCGAGGAATGGGTGGTTTTGGCGGACAGGAGCCTGCACCTAACCAAGCGGAGGGAAAAGATTCCCGTTGGCCGCAACCTCTACGGCAACGTGGCGGGCCGGAACGGACAAGCCATGTCATCGGGAGGCCCTCTTCTTCCCGTCATACTCCCGTTTTCGAGGAACACATTGCACATCTAAGCTGTCGTGTTGCGGGGGGCACTACTCTCCATCGCCCGAATTCGCCTTCTTTTTTTGCCCTGTTTTTCTCTTCCTCCACTCGTCTTTACACTCGCGCTTAGTTTTTTTCTTTTCATCCTGCCGCCGCCTCCATTCAAACTTGCGATCTCGGTGGCATCTTTCCGAAGTGTTCTCAGCGTCGATCCGACATTTCACTTTCCCCCGTAACCACACCCACAAACATCCGTTCACGTTGCAAGCAGCGGGCCAATTAAAGGAATATACGTAGGCAACAACTGAGATTAGTTTTTTTATATCCTCTTTTCTCTTCCTCTTATGTGCCATCCACTCCCCTGTTGCACTTCTTCTTCTTGGATGGTCGGTCTAGTAACCAACATACCCTGCGTAATAATCTCGGAGACCAAACTGTGAACGTCTTGCCCCATCATCCCCTAATACTGTGTTCCACCACTTCACCCCCTCCCCAGCTACACAGGATATGAAAAGAGAGAAAAAGATGTCAAGGAAATAGAGAGCGAAGAAAAAAGAACGAGGCAAGGGCGTACCCTTGTGTGTCTGCCCTTTGCAATTGATGGATCCTTCTCTCACTTCGGCCACCTCATGCTGCTCAAAAAGGTGGAGACGGGGAGCAAGTGGGATCCAGTCCAACCAAATGCTGCTCTTGTCTCAGTCCATTCTGGCCAGTCCATATCCTTTTCCCTCAAAAAATGCAGACGATAATGAGCACCATTGCAAAAGCCAAACCAGACAACTAGCTCACTAGCCAAGCCTCTGTCCCTCTTGGTTGAAACACCGCCGTAAAGATAAATCAGGTACTGATCCCATACAACCTTCCAGAATCCCCCGAAAGCCTTATTTTGATCGCCGGGAATCATTGACTCGTCGTAGCGTTTGTCATGTGGGGGGCCTCTTCTTTTCCGCTTCTTCTGTATCTCTTCTAGGAACAACTTCCTCGCAGGTTGACGCTCTATGTGTAATATCAAAAGACAATTGGACAGTAAAGATTGACAGAGTAGAGACGCCGTAACCAATGCCGCCATTTACCACCAGAAAGCAACATGTCGGGGTAACAATGGTAATCTGGAAAGAGAAGAAACCAGCCCAGCCAGTCCAATCCAACAAGTAAAGTCGAGCCAAACATATGGGGTATGGGGTATATACATGAACACGAAGGAAAAAAAATAAAGTCCTTTACGAGTCATGGGCAGGACCAACCCAAGGAGGGAAGCGTCAAGACGAAACAGAAAGGTATATCGATCCACCCCAGAAATTGAAAGAGGTATCCGCTCGGTAAAGACAGTCGCTCGGGAACATGATATCAAGAAAGAAAAAAAATATAAAGGGTAGAAGGTTTTGAAGATCGCTCGCTTGCATGCGGGAGGGAAATCACTGTGGCGCCAAGACGGTGGGTGGTTGGACGCTAGTTTCGACCATCTGCTGTCTTGGGTCGGGCGGCTCGCTGGTCTAGCTGCCGCCTACGCTCCAGTTTCGCGTAGTGAAGGCCACAAGCGTTGCAAAGGGTGCGGGCACCGTCGGGTCCGCGTCTCCATTCAGGAGTGTCGATCCGGTTACAGCTGTGACACCGCCCAGGCGGAGCCGCGCGCTGAGCACAGAATTAGCACCGAAGAGTAGCCTGTCTAAACTTGGTTATCGAACTTACCCCTCGCCGCTTCTTTACTTCCGTGATGTGGTACGGCGGCTGCTTGACGGGCTCCTGATACATGTGCATTTCCTCTTCATCGTGGAGTTTGCGTACATTGTTCGTCTCCCGGCTGCGATCGGCATTGATCCGGTTGCTAGCCACGATATCACGAATCTCTTCGAGTTTCTGGAGCACATGAACACCCGTGCTAATCATGGCAGCAACCTCATTGTCAGTCGGCAATCGCGAGGGAATCGGTTGGCTACTCTGCTGTTCGCGGGCCGCTGCAGCGTAAGATTCCGCAAAATGCGTGATGGCCCGTGATGAGGACGCGACCTATACGACATAACTGATTAGCCAACACCAAGAAAAAGGTTACGTAGGGAGGTCATACCGTGTTCAAGATCTCACAATACGCATAGGTCTCGAAGGCATTGTCAACACGGGACTTGAACTCGTTCGCGTCCCGGCCTTGGCTGTGGTCTCGTTCCTCGCTGTATATAGGTGCCCGTTGAGACTCAAACGGCGACGGTAGAGAAGGCCCGTTGTTGCGGGGTGAGATTGGGTACTGTGGCAAGGGCAATTGGCCCGGAGGGCGCGAGGGTGGCGTATACAGGCTCGGCGGGGGGTTGCTGGATTGGTGCTGGTGACCAGCACTGTATGGTTGCGGTTCGCCATGATTGACGCCTTGTTCATGGTTCGGAGGTGATGAGTGTTGGCCAGGAAATGTGTTGAGCGGAGGAGGCGCCGCTCCTCGGTTTAGAAGGCTCGGCCTGGTCGGGTCGGGGAACGCGGGTAGTGGGTTGGATGGTGGGTAGTTTGCTGAGGGAAGAAGCGTTCTCGGGGATGGGTTCTTGTCCGAACCCAGATCTCCGAAGGGTCGTGGCGCTGATATTGAGAATGGTGAGGGGAGACTGTGACCTGGGGGAGGGAGTGGGGCCGACGCTGGCGGAGCAAACGCTGAAGGCTTCGACCCAGATATCACCTCCTGGATCGAAGGCAGCGGCTGTGGTCTCGGCGCGCCTTCCGAGTCGTCTGACGCCCTGCGGGATGCGACGGGCGAGATCATGCCCGCTATACTAGTGGGAGGTGCTGAATGATACCCGGAGCTAAATGAGGAGTGGTGGGAGTGGTACGGCGCGGCCGGGCTGACCAGTGCTGCCGTCGCCATATCGCGGTATGACGTGTCGATATGCTGTTCTCGTGGTCGTCTGTCGTAGTCGTGACTGCCAGCAGTTAAGATCCCGCTGGGAGAGATGCGAGTTAGAGAGCATTCGACCAAACGCCATATTAGACGAACCTTTGCCGAGAGTGAGCGTCACCCGCTTCCATAGCGGGTCGTCTCGTTCAAAATATGGCGTCAAACACCCCAAAGACGAGCGCTAGAGGCCCATCTACTTTCTTCTATCAAGCCGTGGGAAATTGGATGCGTGACTGCAAGCTCGGCCACTTTCGGCTCGGCGACCAGCTGTGATTGGACTTGAGGGCGATATTGCCCGCTAGGGGGGTCAATTGATGACTTCGTCGTCACGGGAGTAGGCGCGGCGACGAAGAGGACTGATGGTCCGCCTCTGGTACTTGGTGGGCGCACGTTTGATTACATCAAACCACGATGGACCACTGACGGGCGGCAAACGGGGGGCAAGGACCAATTCTAAAGATGACGTCTCTGCATAGGCCGGCATCAAAAATCAAATCGCTTTGTTCGACGCTTTTTTTCTTTCTTTTTCTTGCTCTCGTGTCTGATGTGGCCGTTCTCCAAGCTCCGCGTCCAAACAATCAGGGACCCTGCTGCTCCGAACCGGGTTCTTGCAGGCCACTCTGCCGTGTTGATTGTCGCAGATCAGGCGACGAAGCGCGGAATGGGGCGCGGCAATCTGGTTGGCCGAGTGGGAGTTAGGAACGCATGGAGAGTGTCAGTGTGCTGTGTGACAGGCTATCGTCAAGTAGTCGTGGACGTCGTTGGGCCGGCGCGACGTTAGACTTGCTCGGGGGTGTGGGGTGGGAAATGGGGGAGAAGGGGAACGGATGGGATGGGATCGGGTTGGCGTGCGGGCGATGCTGTATAATAAAGACCGCCGCAGGGAAGCTGGAAAGTGTGCTAGCGCGAGCTGCAGGCCGGTCAGGTAGGCAAGGTAGGTCGTTGACTAGCTGGTGTGTGCCTGCGGTTTGCGTGGTCTGTGGGTTGTGAGGTGGTCTTGGTCTCGAAGTACCTTCCTAGGGGGGGTCGGAGAAAAAGGTGACTTGTGAGGCGAGACGAGACGAGAGACACTACACGAGAGGGAGAGGATGGGGTATGCACATTGTGAACGCAGCAATGCGGTCTACACTTTCGCAGTACCGCGGAACACAGCACAGCGGCCCATCGATTACGACGCTGACGCTTGTTGGCAGATTGCAAGAGAGTTACCGGGACGGCGACTTTGGGACGGTGCCTGATATGACTGGCACACTGTCCTACGATCGCATCCGGCGCAAGGGTGCAAGATTTGGGCCGAGGGAAGGGGGGGTCGGGGGCCATCTGGGAACCTCGAGCAGGTGTGGAAATGCAGCCCAGATTTCCTGATGAGATTGGCGGTGGGTGGGGGGAGCAGCAAAAGGAGGGCAGTGGAGAAACTCGGGGACCCCCTTGGTGCGGGAAAAGAGGGGCATGAATCTTGAGCTAAGTGGGTGCTGGGACGCCTGGGGGTGCCATCGGGCTGGGGCCTCGTCGATGCTGGGATTCTGACAAGCCAGGATCCTGGTTGTCCGATGCGGTGAGTGGAAAAAGGTCGCAGCTGGCGGCCCGGGGGCTGCCTGTCGAAGGACAGTGCGAAGTGGCCCAAAATGCAAGTGCACAATACGGATAGGTACATACATCTCTGTTCTGCTCAACACAATCATATTGGCTATTGAAATGCAACATGAGTATAGTAATGGTTCATCCAATGGCTCATTGACGGCAGCAACTCATCTCTATGCTCATGTATCAAGCCCGACCTGCCGGCACAGAGACGCCCATGGTGCCCGAACCGTGTCGCGCCAACTCAAGGCCAAGCGGGCGGCATTTCCATCACCATCACCCCCAGGCCACTCTCCAACGACGCCGTCCCTGCCATCTTCTGGAATGGGGAAGTGAAATTTCCAAGGGGGACGCGCTCTGACGGTGCATTTTTTACAGGCAGCGACCCAGCGATATTATCCCAGTTAACGAGGCCATTATCATTTCTCAGGCGACAAGGGAATTGACAAGGGTAGTAAGCCAAGACGGCTTAGCCAGATGCAGCTTTTCCTTGATACTGCATAGTCGTTTTGGCAGGGTGACAAGCTCCCTTCCCGGCCGTTCGACACAATCGGGGCATTGCCACTGCGCACCGGATAGCGGATATCGGACCTACACGTGTAGGGCGGGCAGCCTTGGCGCCACATTCTAGAAGGGCTCGTCTGATTTGTCCCTCTGCCCGCGCTGGGGCACTGGATCGAGATCCAGGTAGCGCGCACTAACGATGCCCCGTCCCACTGGTTGGTCAATCGTCTGGTCCAAACGCCGATCATCTCCAGAGGCGGACCACCTGTTTTTTTTTTGGCTGGAACGTCTAGCGCGCCTTGTTCGTCGCTTCTTCGCACACTGTTTGGCGACCAGCCCACCCAGTCATCTCTGATGCTAGTGCAATGCAGTCTCATCACAGCCCAAAGTTCGAACCGAAGCGCAAGTTCGCCGCTGCCCAGAGATAAGGCTGCAAGTCAGTCCTGACAGAGATGCTCGGTATTCTGAATTAGCGCCGATCCACCGTGACTCTCTGCCGTCGAGTTGCTGGATGCGGCCTTTTAGGTGCGCGCGAGCTACGCTGAACCTATACACTACCAACGACACGCGGAGCAAATTGTTCAACTGCACACTACTACAAGGAAGCTATGTGCAGGAGCCGCCCGCACTCCAGTTCAATGCTCAGGTGCTTTCTTCAGCGAAATCGGCTGCCCCTAATAGTCTCCTACCGCTCTGCCAAATCTCCGAATGGCCCCGCGCCGATGGTAGACGTCTCCATGACGCCCATCACCTTCCTTGAACCCAGTCGTGGCCACATGGAAAGCCTGGGGAACTTCCACATAACCACTCACCAAGGGAAGTGGAAAAGGCTTGTGGCACGAGCAGCGATGCTACGTTAGTTTGGACACGTGGGCAAGTTGAAGAGTGAGAGTTTGGGAATTCAGGTCAATGCCAGCGCATCTCATTGATCAGGCGAAGCCGTCCCGTCTTTGCCGCAAACCTGCCAACCCCAATAGTGTGTAGGTTATCCGTAAAGCTAGTTTGCTACAATGTGGTGAAGGCTGCGCACAGTACGAGCGCGCCTCGGGACTGGGTACTTTCCTCGCGGCTTTGGGATTGGCATGGTGTTCTCGCTAATCGAACGGTTGCATCGGGCGGGGCTCCTGTCGAAACAGAAGGACAGATCTGAGAGCGTCAGACGGCCCAGAAAAGCATGCCAACCCTGGCTGCAGGACATTCCCAAGGTCAATTCCTCACCTCCTAATGGAAAGCCGAGCCATCCCCTCATCGAGCAAAAAGACCCGAACAAGATACGTTAGAGGGCATTTGATGTTGGAAGCGCTGTCGGTTCGGCAAGGACGGGACGTTGGCTAGTGGAAACGCACCAGTGCAAACCTAGCAAGGGACGCGCGCTGACTGACAGGCACACCTCCTTGGTTTTTCCATCTGGTCGCGCAGATCGCATGGTTCATCACATCCTCGAAGAAGCCTCCAGGTGATCAGAAACGACGATCTGCGCTTGCAACAGACAACCCTGGCGGGATCTATGGAGAGGCGTTACTAATGTGACACTACTCGCAGCTCGGCAAATTGGTGACTGTTCATTGCCTGCACACTGAGCCTTTCTGCCCTGCGCAGGTTATTGGAAACTTCCATGGGATGAGAGCCAACGCGTAATGCGATGGTGTGCAGGCACCCAAGCAGGGATGGGATATTGCGTTTGCTGCACTAAGCTTCGAGCGTCGCCCACCCCCAGTATTCTCTCAAGTCTCCAGGATTCGTTCCATTATCCCCCGATCCGACCCCCCTATACTAGGAATTGTGTGCGCTGCAGCCAGGTCATGAAACAACCTTTCAGAAAAGAGACTGCTGAGCACCGCATCGGCACGTGGACCGCAACCGACCTTTCCCACCCACCAACCGACAAGCTTGTTGTTCCACACGTGCGCCCAACCCGCGAATCTCGGCGACACTGGCAAAAAGAGCGCAGGATCTTGTGTTGACCGTGTTGAATGCAGCCTCTCACGGCCAACACAAGGCGCCTGGTTTTGTTTTACGCCAGTGGAAGGTGTGTATCGAGCTGCTCGGTCCAGCAAGGGGGTTTTCCCGGTTGAGTGCGACCACAACCACCAACAGACATTGCTTGAATCGTTCTCCGCCCCTGCCTTGCCGCTCTCCTGGCTGCGCTGCATCGGATTCGCTGTGTGTCGGGTGAGCCGTCACTGGATTAGGAAAGGCGGTTGAGATCCAACGGGAGAGTAATCAATCTGGAATCTCTGGATCGAACCACGCCGTCTGGGGTCGTAGCGGTCATCATCATCATTTCGACATGGATGCTATCCGCTTGTAGTCCACAATCTGAAGAGTGACAAGGCCGGGGAAACGGGGAAAGCAAGTTCACGCCGCCTCGGGTCTAAAAATATACTCCCAGCGTCCCCTAACTAGTGTAGTGCACAAATCGCACTGCTTCCCGCCCTCCGTCCTTGGGACACTGTGTAGCACACATGCCGATGGGTACGGGCAAGCCCCTTTTAAAATTGTCGAGCTTGGCGGTGCTCTGCTCGGGAAATAACGATGTCACTGCGGAAGAAAGAGAGCAAAAGACGCTGAGAAGGGCCGTTGGAAAACCCGCCAAGCTCTGCTCCGTTGTTGAGCGCACCTTCCATGCATGTGCCCTGGAGACTGGCGGGGGTGTGGGGCTTTCCGTCCAATAAGCCGCCGTGGAATCGATTCCCGCCTCGGCGCGATTGGACTGCTCCTCCCTTTCACCAAGTCCACAGCTGCGGGTGCGCTCCTTCTGCACCCTTGCCGCTTGTCTCGTCTGTCTGCCCACCCCGCCATTCTCGACGCCTCAGCATTTTTTCTGAGACGGTGAACAGCAGGGCCGACAGCTTCTAGTCAATCAGGTTCCGCACCCCGGGTAGGGCCCTGCTCGCTTCGGGCGACAATGCGACCTGCAGCACAGCCGTCTACCTATTTGCTCCCACAATCTGCATTCCCGTCACTGAAGGGTGAATTCTGACAAGCTTGTCCGACAGCCAAGGTCCGGAGCGTGGATGGCACGGATGGCTCGCTGTGGGAATGACAGGAGTGTGGCGACAAGGATATTTTGTGTGGGGCAATTCTGGAAGTGATCGCCCAAGGTTTCATCGCGCTACTCCGTACATTGCAGTACTTTCATATGGGGACGTTTTGTGACGCCCCTCTGCCGTCTGCCCAAATGGGGCATTAGGGAAGGTGGTGCGCGCACGCTGGAGCGATCGTCGTGCCCAACGACAGGCCGCGGCCCGGCAGTTCGACTGCTCAATCGGGCCCCGATCCGTTGCCAAACGCAAACCGCGAACCGACGCGACGATAGGCACAGGGTACTGCTGACAGCGCTCATCAACCAACTCATGCCCATCGGGCACGCTCTCAATCAACCCCGCACCCGGCGTTCTCCTCCTATTAGCAGCCTGGTCAGTGGCGAGCTTCCGGCGATTCACAGACGTCCAGTCACATCGGGGAAGAGTGCGAGGGCAGTGTAGCAAAGAGACAATGACAGGGGTGGCTGCATCCCAATCACCCTCTCTCCCTGCTTCATTGTATCGATCGGGAATGGTTCCCTTCTAGGCAAACGCATGTTTCTTCAGCGCGCCGACCAACGCAAGCCGGCCCTGCCCCGTTGTGTGTCATTGGCTGCGGGATCATAGCCGTGTACCAGATCAGGCGATGACTGCAGGAAATCACATCTCGCAACCTTTCCTTTGGGTCAGTTGTCGGGGAGGTCTTGATAACAAAGGCCGAAGTCGCTTCTCGCGCCAATCCAGAGAGAGCATTTTGCCCTCTTCGTGGGTAAACAGCGAAAGCGCGACTGTCACTTCACTACGAAGCACAACTGTACAACCATTGAATGGGGTTCAAAGCCAGAACGCAAGTTAGGCGCCAACTATGATGGAGGAGGAAGGCGTCTTCTACGATGGGCATGATCCGGAACGGCAAACAAATACTGGACAATACCTACAGCCACCTACAGCCCGGCGGTGCAGATGGCTCGGGATCGATTTTGATTGGGATCTGGTTCGGCAGCGTTTCTCGTGCTGCAAGACTGGGTCGGCCTTGAATCGGCGGACGCAAGACTGCGTCATCTATCAGGGCAATTTGGATCTCGCGGCCGATATATTGTTGCCCACACCACTCTTCATTGACGATCCGTTGGTTGTACCTCGACCCACGTTCCGTCCCCGCTCGCCGTGCGCGAGGACAGCGAACTCGATGCGACCGAAAAGCTCCGAGGGTGGTGTCCCGAGCCAGTCAAATTGGTGTGCCAGCTCCTCCTATACTAGTTCCGCCGTCCAGCCAGCCTTCCTATTGTCTCAGTGACAACAACCGGTCAGGCAGGCACTGGCGGGCTTGATCGAACTAGCTGCTGATGACCTGCACAATTCTGGACGCAACCTTACCACTGGCTCTTCGTATCTGGACCTGGCAAGCGCCTGGGAGACTCGTTGTTTGTTGGCTGTTTCTGTCCGCGCCGTATACCAACGTTGGAGGCACTTTGCCCTTGCCGCCGTCGCGCCATCATTTCTCGTACCAGAATATTTGATTCGGAACCTTGAAAGCATATGAGGAACCTTCTGAACGGCGATTCTGAGCATTGGCGACCTGGATAATACGCAGCAAAGGTGTAGTGATCGGTCAGCTACCGACACTAGCGCTCAGTTTACCGATCTCATCCGTCCCGATCGTCCAATCTCGCGTTGGCACACCCGGCTTCAACAGTCCCTTGGCACCATCTTACCTCTATTGGCACCGAGAACTCATATGACTGATCCACCAAAGCAGGAGGTACTCCATAGATAGTGTATGATATCAGCAAGGAGCAAGCTCCCCCATGGGTTTTATGAAGCCGAGCAATGCCTAGTGTACTCCGCACAAGCAAGGCTCGGGCTAAAAATACTTGGAAACGATGAAATGGAGAATCTGCTCTTGGCCGACCGTTGTAACCTCGACACATTTCTCGTCGACGCCCGCACGCCCGTATTCTCGTTCCGGGATGGAAACGGCATATCACTGGGGTGCTTGTCGAATGGTTTCCGGTTTACCGACGCGGTGCAACGCCCCCCGCCATGGGCCAACGCAAGAGCGGGAATTTTACACCTATCCAGGTATCCGTGGGACGGTGAGTAACCAGTGCACAGTCCAACCCCTGAAAGATTGTTCACGCAGGACTTCACGGCTTGGCGGCGGGAAACGGCATCTCCTCTTTTTTCCAGGGCTTGATGATGGGAACTTGAGGCTTTAATGAATGAAAAAAAACGTTCGGGGCTTCAGTATTTTAGCTAAAACCCTCACAAATACATACTCTGTAGTTTCCCAATTATAAAATGTTGTGCAAACCCTACTTAATCCCCACCAAATCCCAGACTAGCAGTCTTTAGGGGGTTGGATTGTACGTAGGCGCGTTGGAGGCGAGCGAGGGACCAGAATTTGGTCATTCCAAGTTTCCAGCCACACCCCGGGCAGGTCCTGTGTGTGTAAACTAATGTGTCAACCTAAGCTGGTGCTATCTCGAACCTCAGATACTAAAGACCAGGTCAACTTGGCGCGTCCTCACTTTCTGGGCAAGGCTTGGAGTGCTCAGCCAGCCAGCCGATGGCGAGAGTACCTTGGGCCATTCCGTTGTCCAAGTGTGTGCTCGTAGGGCAGGCCTTCTTCATGGCAGTGATATCCCCCCACTGAAAGTGGGCCTTGGCATGCTCAATCCCTGGGGTATGGCGCCCCGGATCTTGCCTAGTAAGTCATCAGGTAAGCCCAGCGAAGAGAACAGCGGGATCTCGCAGCAGCAGCTAGAGAAAGAGTTGAGGGAGACACGGGCTTGTACATCACTGAGTGCTTCGTTGCTTGCTCCCCTTCTATTACAGGCTTCTGCTGGGGGTTCGGGCGCTCTCACTGGTCGGTGGGGTCGAAGGCACAGCTTATGCTGCACAGCAAGTCACACATCTCTCAGATCATCAGATCAAATCGATCGCCTCCGCTGGATTGCAGCCCGTCTGTTTGGGCGTCTGAGGCGGGAAAATCTTTCCCCAACAACCTCCGGCCCCCAATGGGCGAAGCAGGATTCCATGTCTGCTGACCGCAGTTCTCTTGCTGTTGGAAAGCTGGCCTCGATCTTGTTTTGCTCAAGCAGACCTGGCTTCGCTCAAGCGTTGGCATCCACGACCCCGGAGCCAGTGGAGTTGACCTGTCATGCGGAGACATGCAGATGTGATGAGACATTTTAATATCTGGCGGTGCTGGTGCACACCACCACCACCACCAACCTGTTGGTGACTTTGGTAACAGCTGGTTCTCCCGAGGCTTCGCCTGTGTTCTCCCGTCGCTGACTGGATCATTGAAAAGGCCAAATTGGTGCCGAAACAAGGATGATGGTAGGCTAGGAAATGCAGTGGTCACCACGGGCATACTGGGCCGCATAGCGACTCCCTGGATGTCGATCGGGCAAATCCATGCATCCGATTTCTCAACGAGGAGGCGCTGACGTTTCCGAGGGCGGGAGGAACCTCTCCGCAGTTGTGTTGTCTGCTGGGTTGGGGCTTGCACTTATCACGCAGTTGACAAGTACACTGGCAGGCCGCCGGTGGCGGCCAGCCCAACCTCAGAGAACCGTTAAGACTGAGGGCCATTCCGATTCTGTTCTCACCTCTTCAACAGAGAGGGAAGCATCCCAGTGAACAGGGAGTCGCATCACATTTCTCACCCAGCCACCAGAGCAGTGCACTTCGTCCACTGTGTCGCAAGGAACAAAAGGGAACAGAGGAAAGCGGGGGCGCAGTCGCAGCAAGTGCACTACGCATGCAGGCGCATATGCACAATCGTGCAGGAGGCAGATTGCCAGCCGCGCCAGCGCACTTCTCTTGAGCTTTCTCGCGATTCGCCACCAGCCAGGTCAAGTTCTGCAGCCAACGACATCTCCACGCTTCAGATTGCCTTCTTACCGGCGCTAGTAATCATGAATTTTATTCATTTCAACACCTACAGGTTAACAAGATGGGGGTCAGATATAACCCAGTTAGGACCCAAGGTGCCCAATAAGGTTTGGTAGGGCTATACCACAGTACACACCACACCAAGGAGGAGGGAAGTGCCGAAGACACATCGAGTCAAGGCGGCGCGAAAGGGCGGGGGCGAGAGGATCAGTCACTTGCTTGTTGGTCACCTCAGTGTTTCGCGTTTCGCTGTGCAAACTGCTAGATATGCAGCAACTAACTACTTCATACTCCAGAGCACATTGCGGCTGAAGCACAGCACCAAAGCCAGCAGGAGGAATGCCGCTAACTAGTGTACACTGGAGAGACATTGCGTTAGCTTGGTGTTTGTGCTTGGTCTAGTGTTTCGAGTCAGGCTGGGATTCCCGCGGGGGTTGTGGTGAGGAGAAGAAAAAGAAAAGAAAGTTGGCGCGGGGCGAATAACCATGGTTACTCAATTGGGACTAGGGGGGGCAAGAGGGAACAGCAAGCGAACAGGACCCCTTGGAAGTCAGGAAGCAGGAAGAGAACGGGTGAGAACCTAACTGTGACGGGGGGTTGGGTGCGGATGAGAACCGCACTGTAGTTGGCAGCTGGAGCTACTGTGGAGGGTGCGGTGAGGTGAGCTTTTCTCTGCGTCAGCTTGCTCCTTATAAGCAGACAACCAAGACCAGTCGGTCATGGAGGCGAGCCAAGCGCTGTCATTCGCTCGAGATGGCTATTGTTGGTGCTGATGGTGGGGAGGAAAAGGCAAAAATGCACTGGCGGTCATCGAGTCAGGTCCCCGCGTCCAGTTTGAGGCGCTGCTCAGCGCGCGCGCGAGCCGGTTTGGCTGGCTGGCTGGCAGGTCTGCAACAGGCTGGTCGTCGATGACGGGGTACTTTTGTTCGGCGACAACAGCTCGCGGTGGTGTTTCTGAGGAGTCAATTCGTCGATTCGATTCGATTCGATCCGGGGCAAGAACCCGTCCCAGCTGCTTACAAAACCATGCCGGTTGGTCTCGCGTTTGTCCACTGCACGCCACGCCGCTGCCAGTGAGACAGGCCCAGCCAGTCGGCGTTTCGCGTTGCCCTTCTAGGGACGAGGCCGGGGTGCTGGATGTGAGAACTAGTCATGGACTAACCTAGTGCATAGTTAGGTTCAAGTTAACAGGCCGAACGGACGAACGACGACTCGACGAAGCCGGCCCTCCTTCTTCCCCCTCTCTTCGGGATGTGCTGAATCTCTTCCCCGGCAGTAGCCCTGTTTTTTCGTTGTCACGACCGGTTCTGGCGGCTGCCCATTGTTACTCACCGCTCCCTTCCCCACTCCTATTCGACCAGTGGTGCGCTTCCCAATGGCCTTTTTTTCCTTTCTTTTGGGGCCTTGTACACTTATTGTCTGCGGCCAGCATTGGACTGGGTTCTAGGCGAACCGTTGACAGGGGCCAACTATGCGCAATGCTGAATCTGTGCTTGTCCGGATGTGCAATACCAAGCCGATCGATCATGGGGTGCGCACAGCTCAAATGCTTGCTCCCGGTCTGCTCGTCATCCCTCGATATACTTGGACACTACCTTTGACACCTGTACCTGTACCTGCACAGCAACACGAAGCAAATTGCCAAGTTCACGTGTCTCGCCATCAAATCGTGCTGTCTTTCTACGCTCTTCTTTGCTACAAAAATATTAGCGTGGTGGAGGGAGTGATCACCTCACGCGGACTACGTGGACACATGGAGGCGTCTGGTCAAGAAAGTCTAGACTCGGGTTCGACTGCAGGCAGCAGAGGCAGGCGCCTTTTTTCTGTGTGGCTATTCGAGGGCTGCTCGAGCTGGGTTGTGCAGATGTTTCTGCTGGTCAAGAGTGAGCATTGCAGTACTCGCGGTCATCTCTTCATTCTCCTTGTTGTGTGTTGTTTCTTGTTTTGCTGGCATTGCAATTATGTTAGTTTTTTTGGTGTGTGCACAAACTTAAGGGGAGTCCCGGCTAGGTCAGGCGGTCAGCGATATGAAACCTGCGGGTAGTTCATTCGTGGATGCTCCAACCGACGGGCAGTGAAGGGCAGGGCACGCGTGAGTGCGCTGACGCAGCATACTGCACATAGTCAGGCAACGGGGTGAGCTGGTCTTTGAAGAGCGGCGTTTAAACACCCCTGCTAAAGTTTGTTGATAGCAGAGGAGATGTAGTTATTTACACGACGTGTTCGACTTATAGCACATAGCCCTTGTCCGAAACCTTGCTGTCATACTCATCCTCCTCGTCATCCTCATCGGTATCCACGCTCGCCTACTTCTCCTCAGGGTATGAATCCTGTTGAAAATGAGGAATCTGTGCCGAATTCTCCACTATGAAACGCACTGTTCAGTCTTTCCATTTTTGTCAAGTCCATTTGATGGGCAAGCCGGTCAACAGCTCAAACTCCAGCAGCTTTAGATCCGCTCAGGATATCTCCTACGATGTCGGAACCAGGTGGGAAGTCATGTTTGTGAGGACAGCCTGCGGGTTATTGAAAAAACGGGCATCCAGAAAAGTCCCTACAATACCCGCACTATCTGGCTGGAGATTTACATTCGCTAACGTTACCCTCTTATTAAATGATACTGTCATCGGGATTGATAGAGTTGTAGGCCAGGCGAAGCGCTGCTGACCAATCAGAAACGGAAGCCTCGACAGGCATCACATGGATTACAGTCCAATCCCTGAAAGGATTGTTCGTGCGGTACTTCACAGCTTAGCTGGAGCTTATCAGCCAACATTCTTTTCTATCTTTGAGGGCTCGATGGTGGAAATTTGAGGCCTCGACGAGTAAATATCCACATCTTGGATCTTGGAATTAAGACCCAAATCTTCTGGATTGACCCCTTGCAAAACAGCTTCACAGCTTCCCAGCTGTTTATAGATTACACAAACCCCCTACTAGGTACTAAACAAGCCCCACGCTAACAACCTTTCAGGGGTTGGATTGTGCAGACGTCACCCAAGTCTGCGCACCGTTTGAGAACGAAGACAAACAACGTTTGTAGAATGCACCCGAAACTCAAGCCGATCCAATTTCACGCATTGAACAAAACAAAACACTGATGCCTGTTTCATGTCCCGCAGCATCTCGTCAGCGAAAGGAACCCTGATCGAACATCACTGACGTCTTTCCCGCATACCATGCCACTCACGTGATCACGCGCAGCGCGTTCATCCAACCCCACGTACGAACACTGGACAATAACTTCACCCCACTAATAAACAGCATAAGCAAAAGGAGAATCTACCTGCCCCTCCCCTCAGAAACAAAAAATGGCACCAACCCCTCCCACCATCCTCTCTCTAAAACACACCTTCCTGACCACGCAAACCCGCCTCCTCTCCGCACCTCTCGCGCCTTCCCGCTCATTTCTTTCCTCTTCCTCACAACATGAAGGAGAACCACTCCCATCCCGCGCCATCGATGACGCCCTGCTCAAGCTCAACTCTCTTCTTACCCAACATTCCCGCCGCGTCTACGCGCCGCAGGCATCGCGCCATATTGCGGAGCAGATAGATCAGCTATACTGGGATTATGCGCGTGAGGTGGTGGACCGGAACCGGGAGGAGAATGATGATGATGATGATGATGACAAGGAAGACGAAGATGGGAATGAGAATAGAGACCAAGACCAAACCGACACAAGCGGACTCGGTCCGGTTGCAGCGGGTTTAACCCTCGGGAAAGGCAGCCGAAAAGGGATAACACTTGGCACAGACCTTACTGACCCGAACATGATAAAGTCGCTTCCGACCTCGTGGGAGCGTATCTCTAAACGCCAGGCGGAAGCGCACCCAGCGGAGGCACAGCGGTACACAGAGCTGGTGGTGCAAGTCCAAGAACTGGGGGCCCGGCGGGATGAAGTAGCGGAGCGGGTTTCGCGGCTGAAACGGATGTGCGGGTTACTGGAGCCGTTTAAGGAGGTGGAGGGGGTTCAGGAGAATCTGGTGACGCGGAATGGGGAAGTGGAGACGGAGCTGCAGAGGATGTGTATGTTGTTGGCGAGGGTGGGCGGGAGGGTGAGTCAATTGAGGAAGCAGGAGAGGCCAGAGAAGGAACGAGATCAAGATGTGATGGACATGGATGGGCTAGAGCAGAAAAAGGTGGGGGAGTTGCTCGAGAGGTTTTGACTATCTACGATAATTCTCGGTGGGCTTTGTGACTGAAAGCCCGCAGCAGAAGAGACTCGGAGTTGTTTGCGAGGGTTTTGCCCACGACAATCCTTCTCATGCACATTTCGCTTCATGGCAGACGGACTGGCTTCATCACAGCTGGATTGGCGTACGATACGACAAACAGGGTCAAAGGCTTCAATTTGAGATACCCGATGTGTTTTCCTAAAAACTCAATTGCGCCAGATGTTTATTGTATACCAACCCTTGTCCCCGCTAGCGGCTGCAATCTCAGGCAACGGTGCCTTAAGTATCCAAGCCATTAAATAATGGTTGCGTCTTTTGCGCTGTCATCCAGATCCAAAACTTTTGCCTCGTCAGTCTCGTCCTTGTCACCGTCTTCTTCTCCCTTCTTATCCTCCCTCGCCTTCTTCTTTTCCCCATCCGCGTCTAACTCATACCGACTCGGCCGCACTACGCGTAGCGTCACGATTTCCTTATCCTTGTCCACGTCAGCTATCTTATAGTAGACCCGAAGGCCAACCACGGCAACAGCATTCCACGGGTCCTTCTCAAACTCATCCTCAACTTCTCGGTGCACCACAGGTGGCGGCGGTCGGTGGTGGGGGATTTCTATCTGTCGCAGGCTCTCCTCCACGCGGTAGTCCAGTTCTCGATCTGAAATCTCCGACACAGACGGAATGCTGACCAGGCCGTCACTACGGTCCGACTCAGCATCCGACACATATCCGCCTTGGTATGCGAACCGACCTGGTGGTGGCGGTGGCGGCGGCCCCCCAATGCCTGGTGCCCCAGGAATACCAACCATTGGTCCCCGCAGCGGTGGGCCTGGCGGAGGGGGGCCTGGAGGCGGCCGTGAATGGTGACGATGGTGGTTGTGATGACTGTGATGCTGGCGATGCACCGGTTGTAGATGATTCCGCGTCATCGGTGAGGGCTGTCGAGAATGATGACGTGAGTGCTGACGTGAGGGCTCTCTCGACTGCCCCCTCGAGACATTGCTGTCATAGTCTGAGCCAGACTCTTCTTGCGCATGACGTCGATGCCTCCCCGGCTCCTGCCCGGTCATCAAGGCTACAAGCCGGTCTTTTGTGCGGCCGAAGTAGTCAAATGCTCCGATCAACTCGCGGATTTCGTCTTCGACCAATTGCGGCAGTTGCATTCGTCTTCCCTCGTTCACTTTCTTAACCCCTGCATCGGCGACTTCTGGCTTGGCGTTGGCAGAGACTTCGCCTTCATTTTGCTTGTCAGCGGCGGGCTCTGGTGAGCCCCCTGGGTTCGGCTTGTCGATGTTCTCTGTCAACGTCTCAAACGAGGTATAGAAGGATCCCTGACTTTCCAGCTTTGGTCCACCTTGAAGTCCAAGCGCGGGTTTCTGTGCTGCTGATTCGGCCGGGGAACCCGATGGCTGCTGCTCGGTTGAGGCATCTGGGAGAATCCCAGAGTTTGATGAAGATATCGGGGTTTTGGCATCCCCCAGGTCGGATGTCTCTTGATCGCCACTCTCGGTCTTGCCGTCACCAGTCCCTTCACTTTGCGGGGATGTATCTTGCGCCGTAGCTGTCTTCGTAGGACCAGGAGTACCCATTGCAGATTCTTCCTTGCCGGCCTCCGTCTTCTCCGGGTCCGGTTTATCAGGCCTCCCCTCCTCGCCGTCCTTTTGACCACTTTCCTCAGCTTCTTTCTGTTCGCCCCCCTCTTGTTTCACACCGTCTTTCTTCTCAATGCCTTCCTGCTTCGTCACATTCTCTTTATTGTCGACCTCGAGTTCTTTCTTCTTGCCTTCAACCTCGCCAGTCTCCTTCTCCGCCTGCCTCTTGGCCTCCTCAGCCCTTTTCTCCGCCTGCTTCTTCGCTTCTGTTTCTCTCTCCTCCTCTCTCCTCTTGACCTCGGCCTCCTTCTTCTCTGCCTTCGCCTTTTGCTTCTCCTTTGCCCTTTGGATCATCTTGCGCCGGTCACCCAGCTGTTTGGTCTGCTGGTAGTGTTGCTTGTGTCTCTCTTTCATTATGGCTTTCCTCAGACGCTCTCGGTACTTCTCCTTCTTGCGTTTTTCGTAGGCCTCCCGTGCCGCCTTCTCCTCGGGAGTCTCAACAAACTTGGCCTTGGAGTGTGCTAGGTCATAGGCCAAACCCATGCGGAGCAGCTTCTCGCGGCGAGTTTTGGCGTTCTTCCGCACCACAACTTCGGGAGGTAGGTATTCGTCGTAGCGCTCAGCGTCAATCTTGACTAGGACCAGATACTCTCCGGCCTCGAGATCGAGCTCAACACTGACGGAGCGCTTCATACGATAAGAGCCACGGGTTCTGACGAGGTAGTCATCCTGGCCAGCCTTGTGCACTCGAAATGCCAAGCTGAAGGCGTACTGTCCCTCAAGACCACGAAAATACCGGTCGTCCAGCTGCGACAGCACAATGACAACAGGCCCGGGCTTGGCGAGAGTGAAGGAGAACTTAGTGTCATGATATTCAATGCACCTTTGGTTGTCAGTCGGTCATTCCTTATTCAGTTAGGGCGAGGACGTACCATGGCACATCAAGCGTAGTCCAGATAGACGTGATTTTCCAGTCTGGACCAAACAGCCTGGTTCGGTCGAAGTTTTGATACTTTCTCAGAAGCTCCTTATACGAGATCCAGAATGCGCCGTCATCGCCGAACCGATGATCGAGCTTCTGCAGCCACTCCGGTGTCCACTCCTTAGAGCCGTCACCTGTACCGTATGGTCAGCATGCGTCTGGCAGACACTAATGGATGCACTCACTCCAAGGACCCTTCCATTCGGTTTTCCCCCAGGGATTCTTAAGCAAGACCAGGCGCTCGCCGTCTATCTCAACAGCCCGCATGACCGAATAGGCATGTTGCTCGACAATTCCCTTTCGATCACCCCAACCCCTGCCCCACAGCCCGGTGGAACAGCCAAACAAAAACTCCTTGTTGACTTGCATGAGCTCATCTTTCCAAAAATGCTCCTTATCCAGAATATCGGTCGTGAAGAGCTCCGATGTCACGCCGCCTGTCAGATCCTCAATGCCCTCCCCCGTGAAGCCGCCCTCAATGGCGGCGTAGTCGCCGTGGGCCTTGGCATAAGCCTTTTCCAGCAGCGGCAGCCACGTCTCATTGGGATTTTCACACTGGGCAAAGTACAAAGCGCCACTGTTGGACTGGTAGGTCTTCCTATATATCTCTTCCGAATCGGGGCGCTCTCTCCCGTCGTCCCACAGCAACCGTTCGATGTTGAGGCGGTCCGAAACGGCCTCATCATAGTCAGGCTTGGTCAGGTAGAGCTTGTCGTCAATAACCTCGCTGAACCATTCGCCGTCGCGGTAAAAGACAAAGCCGTAGACGCCAACATCTTGGTCATGGTGGACACAGATACGCTCGATCAGGCCCGGCTTGTTACTGAGGGTGCACAGAGCTGCCATCAGCCAACAGTCACCATCGCGGCCCTGGCGCACATCGTTGGCGGTTGGGCCATCAATGTAAAATTTGGGGTCGTCGAAGATCTCGCCGACGCGCTTGACCGACTTGGGTGCGAAGCGAGACCCAGGCGTTCGATTCTGGGGCCGCCGAGGACTGACGGGGTCAGCGGCGAGCCCAGCCAGGATGCTGTCGGGAGGGATGCTATTGCCATAGTCAACAGAGCGGCGCTGGCGGTTGCGCTTGCGGTGTCGCCGCGAAGGTTGGGGCTGCGGCGAAGGCGGACGCGGGCTCGGGACCGAGTCAGACTCGCTGTCAGACGAGTCGTCTTTGATGTTATCAAGCGACTCGAGGCAATCCCGCCGACCTGTTTTGAGATCGAACTCGAGATCAAAGTGCGGATCGCGATACTTGGAGTTGACACGGCGGCACTCATCGATAATCTTGTCGACCTTTGCGCGGCAATGCTCTGCCGCCTCCTCGAACGATGCCTGCGCTGCCGCACCGCTGCCGCCTTCCTTAGCCGCTGCTCGGCGTGCGAGCTTCTCGGCATACTCGTTCTTGGGCAGGAGCGTAGTTGCTGGCTGCCGGATCAGCTACAACCCTAGCTGTCTAACAAGGTGTCTCTGCAACTTACCCTTTCCTGGAGCCTTGGTTGTGAACTTTTTCCAAAACTCGTCAATTCGCTTTTGCGGCGGCTTGTGTCGGTCCCGATTTGACCCTGGGGGGAGGTAGACGGGCATCTCGGCCACCACCCTCCTCCCACGCAAGTCGCCAATATTCGAGGACGACGAAGATGACGAAGATGAAGACATTGCGCCTGCTCACTCTAGAAGCATCACTATAGGATCAGTTAAAAAAATTTGATATCGGTAGGCGATGGTATAAATGGGCGCAAAATTACTCGACTGCAAACACTGCAAAGATGAAGATGCAAAAGAACAAAAGCCCCGCAAAGTTGCAGGCGACAGCCAGCGCCAGCCTTGCGTCCATATATACGGCGGCATGCTGCTCGTTCTGCCAATTGAATTTTCATTTGCTCGTTCAGCTCGCTCCTTCCTTCGCATACCGCCCCTCCCTCCTAGTCGCTGTAACCACAAGCTGCCCAGGCGAACCACAGACATACCCCAGCCACTCATTCGAGCCTCTCGTGTCGCTGCGGTTTGTCGAAATGCAAACGCCACGGAGAGACGAGAAAGTCTAGAGTAGTCACACCGAGAAACGGGATGCAATGTTCTCTGCTGTCTGCCTACAGGTGTGCCCGACGTACGAATACAGAGTGCAGTTGCCCGCTTGTGTCAAGTCCGCCACATAGTAATACGTACATGCCACGAACTGCAGCAGGATGCGAAAAAGCTTGAAGGGTTCAAATCCATCTGAACATGAGATGAATCCCAAAAAAAACAGAGTCTACAAGGTATAGCCCCCCATCTCCGTTTCTTCTCTCCTCTTCCCTCTCCTTGGTCGAGGTACGAATGCAACCAACCGAACCTGCCCTCAGCCTTCGGAGTTTGTCCCACCACGGCACGGCGGCTGCCTTTTGATCGCCGCGCACTGGGCAGCTGGCTGCCGAGACGCCCCTGAAATCCTGTTCCCCACCAGTGATCACACACTGAACAAGCACCCCCCAACCGGTGGAGACTTGGAGCGTGCTCCGTGGATCCCGCCCGCACCGGCGGGTTTGATAACTTGGCATGCCACTTGTGTGTGTCTGGGTCTGTCTGTGACTGCGTTGTGTTGCATTCGAGTTCAGCAAAAGGGCGATGCAGGCCACTTCAACGCCTTGGGGTGTTCCTGGGCCGGCCACTGTTCGACTTGGTTAAGATTCTTTGGTCAAGATCGCAGTGTACCCTGTATCTACTGCCGCTGTCAACGGGGGCTAGTTAGTCGATCTGTCGGTTGGTGGGTTTTAAGTGAACCAGCGAGTCAAGATTTCACGTACATTATGACCGTGGACCGTACGAATGCCAAAACGAGCTCGGCGGATCTGCTTCCAGATCTGCTCTGTCCTCGCCCGATGCCGGCAGACATGTGCGCGAAGGGTAGTGGCATGTAGCGAGCGCCCAAGGAAACATTCAGCTGTTGTGTAACGGGCGGAACAAAGCTGAATTGTCCAATACGGTGATATAGCCACCCTCCGATCTGAAGCCGACTAGTTTTGATGTCCAGTATCAAGTCCTGTTCGATTGCATGGCCCCAAACCAGTTCGAGTCACTCACCAGTGGAATAGAAATGGTTTTACTTTATCGTCTCATGTTGATTAGACCCTAAATGCCCCCGACATGCTTCGTCTTCATTAGTCCATCCTCTCTTAAAATGCCCCTATCCGGCCATCTGCATACCCCCATTTTACTCCCTCCACCTCAATTAATGCCAGAAACGGTTATGATATCGTACACTGAAGCGACCTGCAATTCCAGCTTGTCACGAATGCCCGGGGTCAACGTTCCTCCGCTAAAAAAACCATATACAAGAAATGAGTCACAAGTTGTTCGAGAAGAACAAAAGATAAAAGAAAGCTAAGTGCTTTATCACAGCGGTATCTCAGAGCTCTCTCAACGGGTATTGGCGCTCAAGCTTGCAAAAGCGTCCGGGCTGTGCCTCCCGTTGGACCATTCCATGCCAAGCGCCACTACACTCTCTCTGCTGGCGTTGTATGCCTTGGGAATTGACTGGTCGACCAGGCCGGACTGTGCAGCGGCAGAGGGCGCCCGTACATTTACAAAGGGGTTTTTGCTTCCCGGGGCCATGCTCGACGGGACCTGTGCTTCCGGAAGCTGTGGCACTTGTCCGTTCTGTGTTGGCTGACTCTGGGCGTTCTGAAGGCTGGCTTGAGGTGCCAGTTGGGGATAGTTGTATAGAGCTAAAATAGAGGCCTTGTCTGCGCGTTGGGGTTGGAGCGTCTGCTGAGGGTATCCAGTTATCTGGGGATTCAACCCCATCTGCTGTGGCACTGGAGGGTATTGTGTCTGCTGCGGTGGAACTGCGTTTTGGGAGTAAAAGGGATTGGCCATCTGGGGCTGGATCTGAAATTGCTGGGCTTGTGGCTGCTGCACCGTCGTCGCATAGAAGTTTTGCTGGGTTTGCTCGGGTATTTGGGTCAGTGTCGGAGACTGGATACGGGTTGGTGAGCGAGTAAATGGATTGTTGCCGAAGCCACCGGCCGGTCCAGCGGTGTTGACCGTTAGAGGCCGCTGGAGCTGAGGAGCCTGCTGCGACTGTTGAGGTTGCTGGTTTAGGAACGGGTTGTAGCCCGTCGCCTGTGGTGCCAGCGGAGCCAGTGGAGGATACGTCTGGGCTTGGTGGAAGGGGCTTAATGAGTAGTTTTGGGTGGGAGGTGGCAGCGGAGCTGTCAATGGTGCTTGGTACATCCCTTGTGGTGCCGCCTGCTGTGGAGCAATACCACCTGTATGGTTCGGGAACAGAGGCTGCGAGGGCGGTGCTAGGGACATGTTTTGGAAGGCTAGATCAAGGGGCCCAGGCGCCTGTTGAGCCGGCACCCCAAAGGGATTCTGAGAGGGTGATAAGTAAGGATTCCGATTTTGTAGTGTACCCGTCGACTGGGATGAAAGGGGTTGAGGCGGCAGCGGAGCATCGAGCATATCGAAGGGGTTGTTGCTCGCCCGGCTAACGGGCCTCGGGCGAGCCGTCTCACGAGCAGACAAACCGGCAGGTGTCAAGCTTCGATTGACTGGGAGAGATGATTGTCTCGTAGGCACAGAATTGGTGATGGATCGTCCTTCACCCTCGCCAAGTCTGATCAGCGCCTCGATTGTCTTCTCCATGTTCCCGCCCACACCCTTTAGCACAATAGCGTTTCTCTGTTCATCTGTGAACCCCATGTCCCGAAGCCTAGCCAGCTTCTTCTCGGCATCTTCGCCATTATTGCTAATTTCAACACTCGCGCCAAAAACCTGGGATGGCTTGTTTCGTCTTGGTGGAGATTGCGGCCGGTCTCGTGGGCTCGGCGGCTGCTGATGTTTCGCCTTAGATCCGAGTGGAAAGATGGAAGAGGCAGATCGGAAACCGAAGCGGCTCGGTGTCTTTGGGGGGAGTGGCGGAGGAGTCTCGTCGGATTCGGTACTGCCAGTGTTGTGTCTCTTGGTGGAGCTGAAGGCGTGGTTCATGTATTTCTGACGGATGAATCGCTCCATGGCGCCGTCGACCTCGTCAGCATCAACAGGTACGGGCGGCTTTTTGTTCTGGGGGTTGTATGTCTTGTTGGATACTACGTTGCCGACCTTTCGCATGTTCTAGGGAGAGTTAGGATTGGAGCAGCACGAAAGAGCGGGAACCTTACATCGACCTGCTCGTTGGACCAGCTGTCCATGCTCAAAGATTTGACCTTGGAGATGTGGGTGCCCAACTTGCGGTGGATAGCGGCGCAACGCATGCAGAGAAAGATGCCCAACTGCTCGCGTCAGTCAGTCTCGGCGAACTTTGATTCGGAGCCGGGGAAAGCCTACACTCCATGATGCCCAAGCTACCATCCCCCAATGAAGCTGCGCGTTAGCATGGACTAAAGTTTGTTGTTGGACGTTAATTGCTGCGTACCGGGATTGCGAGCCTGACAATCGGCACAAAAATTGTTGCCGGGGACGCTGAGGACGAGGTCTTGTAAAACTTTCTCGTTGCGCGCCTGCTGGCGCTTGCTGAGGGTTCCCGACATGTCGCGTGGGTGACGGCGGGAGCGGACATCCAAAGTTAAGATTCCAGGGCGGCGTATAGGCAAGGTCTGGCAGGTTTGGGAACTGTGGATGGTCGAATAGGTAGGTTTGGGGATGGAGAGTGTCGGGGCGAGCCAGTGAATCTGGCAGCGCCTTCAGCGTGGTTCAGTCCGACAGGGGGGCGGGAGAGGGGGTCTTGGGGGTAGACCCAGCGGCCAATGAAAGCACCACACCCAGAGTGCTTTCAGCACGCCCGTCTCGGCCGGGTCCTCGAGAACCAGGAAATTTCAACCCGCGAGTGCTACGATTTCCGGGGTGAAATCCGGGGGACAAGAAAAGATTTTTGCTCCAAAATGACGTGAAGGGGGCAGCGTCGCACGACAAAACACGAGACATTTGCAAACCAGCAACAGTCGACGAGAAACAATGCGTGGGCGCCACGAAGCAAAAAGACCTAGATCCACAACCCTGTTCGTAAATGGCTGCAAGGCCAAAGAGGGGTTGAAGCGTGCAGACGCCTTCAGGGAGTTCCCGTGCTGGTGATCCCAGACGGCGCGCACGCGAGCAGCCGTGGAGCATGCGGGGGCAGGTTTGCAGATGACCTAGCACAGGAGAGAGGGGTCAACAAGATTAATTGCGACAGCAACAAGCATCAAAGCGTTCATCCCGCAATCCGAGTCTTTTGTCCTGCTGTTTTGTGAAGGGAATGCTGTCATGGCCAAGCGACGCTAAAATCCGAGATTTCTGGCCGAGAGCTCGCGGCTTCTGACACCGACCACTCCAGGGTGAATCTTGGGTGATTTCCCAGGTCCGGGTAAGTTGGCGTTGCATTGTGTTCTGGGCAGAGCCCCTCGGTGCCTGGGCTAGACTTCACCTCAACAGCAAACACCAACCTAGAAAATGGGCTGACAAAGATATCGAAGATAGTCTTGGGCTCGTCGAATTCGGGACCAACTTGTCTTATCGAACCCCTGAAGTGAATGGCACCCAGCAGATTCGGACCCTGCTCACCGCCGCCAGGTGGGCGAGCATCCAAGGTGGATAACATGGAAGCCAACAACAATATGAATAAGCCCTAGAAACAACAGCAGGAGTTATCGAAGAGTGTCAGCACCCATTCTCAGCATTATAAAGGCCGCCAACCTCTCCCAACAATGACTTAGTTCGCCTTCTTTCGTCATCCGAACCATCCCAAAGCATGGCACGCTCTGTCTTCCACTCAGCCTTCCCAGCAAAACAGGGGTCTAGCCCGCCCGAGACGCCCGAGACCAAGTGTCTCCTCCAGTCACTGAACATGGCTGCCCACCCCGAAGGCAGATACTTTGTCGAAACGGGCCGAGACCCCCTCCTCATCCCGAGCCCATTCCCTAGCACACCAGCATCATCCGCTGACTTCCCAGAGCGACTAAGCTTCAAACCCAACGCGCGCAACGCATCGACATCCATATACTACTTGCTGACCTTGGCATCGCCGCAGGGTCACTTCCACCAGAACCGTGGACGGACGGTACACACGCTCCACCCAGGACGCGGTCGCTATGTAATTTTGCATGCAGACCTGCCTGGCTGCCCGGTCGAGACTTTTGTGGTTGGTCAGGACGTGACCAGAGGAGAGCGCTTGCAATGGATTGTTGAGGGAGGGAGGTTCAAGGCGAGCTTTTTGCTGCTAGATAGGGACTTGGAGACCT
>Ga0247765_1000538_pt1 | contig 28427 bp, 27 predicted proteins | sample UWRJL106311C6_FD_179949 | JGI IMG/M metagenome (GOLD analysis project Ga0247765, IMG submission 179949) | Plant litter microbial communities from Arlington Agricultural Research Station in Wisconsin, United States - UWRJ-L106-311C-6 | ecosystem: Environmental > Terrestrial > Plant litter >...
CCCCCCCTCTCTTCTATATTCCGACGAGAATATGAAGACGACTAAAATTTCCCAAGGCGAATGATAAGTGTGCGAACCCAAGATTGCAATGCCGGAACTGTCAGCCTTGCCTCGTTCCTGAACCCTTCACCGATCCCGACCCAGACGCTCTTCATCGTCACGCACGAGCTCGTAGGCTGGCCGGAAAGTTTTGCCGTTAGGCCCATCCAGCGCCAGCGCTGGGTTAGGCCGCGTGTTGGTCATGCCGCCTAGGGAGGAGAACCCACGGTCATAGAGGCAGCAGAAGGAGAGGTCGAGGTGACGGATGAACTAGGGTTTTGTTTTTGGTATTAGCAAGAGTTTCCCTGCAGAGCCGTACTCTATGTTATTTCTTGTGTGCTCTGGTCTCCTCCACCTCGCACTTTTGAACAACAACAAAGTCCGAGGAAAGTGAGGGATGTTATAAAAACTCACAGTCCAAATCTCGGCATAATGCCAGTCCAACAACGGATTCACCCTCATGAACTGCGGCCAATCCTTATCCGTGGGGCTGAAGTGATCCAGAAACTCACTGTGCGGATCTGTCCGTCTTGTGCCCATGAAGATAGCCCGCACAGCCGACCGGTCGCCGAGGTACGCTTCAAGGGCGCGACGCATCGGCAGCGCGTACCGCACCAGGTCTAGGTGGTACTCGCGGGTAGATACGGCTACAAACTCCTCCACCTCGGGAAATGGGTCCGGCGGCGCAATGTAGATAGCCTGTAGGGTCTGTGGTGAGGATGAGGCCGGTGCGGGGGCCGTCTCGGAAAAGGGGAGGCGCGCTGGGGAGGGCGAAACTTGTGGTTTCGGCTGCTCGGGAGGGTCGCCAGCTGAAGAGCTGGTTGCAGTGGAGTTGGGCGCGGTAGCTCGGGTGGCCGTTGCGGATGAGGAGGAGGACGGTGGCAGGAGAGACGGGAGGCATGCGAGTATAAGGATCAGCAGGACGAGGCAGTCCTTGCCACCGTTGTAGGCCAGGGAGACATTGTCCGGCCTGTGTATGCCGTGTCAGTATATGCTGCGAGCTGCTGGTTTGTTTGATACCTAGAAAAAGGGGCCGCACCCATATCGCCGTAGGGCCTCCTCGACAACGCCCATGGCCACACGGGCCTGTTGCTGTGTGTCCCGCAACAATCCGTCGGTCAGCTGCTCATCGAGGAAGGCGGCTATTTTACGGCGCAGGATATGGCAGATCTCGGGCAGCCTCCGGGTATGGTGGTTCGAAGTGATCACGGTCGGTGGTGGCTTGGGGGTGCGGGGCCTAGCCGCGGCGCGGGGCGCATCAGATGCCGAGGCCGTCTTTGCGACACCGTTGATGCGGGGAGCATCTTGGGTCATTGCAGTGTTGGACATGGACGGCAGTAGCAGGTGGGCAGAGTGATGGGCGGGCTAGAGAACGACGGGACTAGAGGCGGCGTTGTCGTCCTTTGCATGGTAAATATGCGAATTGCGGTAGGTGTGCAGTGGATGTTACGGTACACGTGTTTGCGGTTCCAATTCAATTCCCGTTCCCTCGGCGCGGCACGGGGCAGGAGCCCAACACTGAATAGCACCCTGCTTCCCCCCGCCCTGGCGCTGCCAGCGTGTGGGACCTTATCTGGGAAGGGCGGCCTAGCCATTTTCCAGGCTCTCGGAAGGATTGCTGTGGTTCAAGGCGGGGTCAGGACCGTCAGGACCGTAGTGTAAGCATCGGGGGTTAGTTAGAGAGGTGAGGGGAGCCCTCCAGGTGGCCTTAGGTAGGTCCTCGCGCTTTGGGTTGTAGTGCTTTCGTGGAACCCAGCACCGACGACGACCAATCGCCTCGCCCGTTTCCCCGCAGACAAGCTTTGTTGCATGTCATTGAAAATAGGCTTCTTATGGTAATAAGGTCGGTATGTAGCTCCGAGACTAGGAACGACCGCAGAGCTTCCTTGAATCGTGGTCGTGTATACAACGAGCAGCGCCAAATTCGCGAAACTCGAAGCCTGCCCCTTGGCCTCCCGACATTCCCGTCTCGCCAACCCCTCCCCCCACTACCTTGCCGGCAAGCTTCCAGTAGCCCGAGTAATCCGCCGCAGTTATGGCCGAGGACATGAAGGATGGCAAATTTGTGCACCACAACACCGTGGCGCCCCAGGCAGACCGCGTGCTGCCGTTATTCTCGCTGAAGGGCAAGACGGCTATCGTCTCGGGCGCTGCTGCCGGCATCGGCCTTGCCATCGCCCAGGGCTTTGCTGAAGCGGGCGCGAACGTTGTTATCTGGTACAACAGCAACAAGAAGGCGCTGGAGCGGGCTGTTGAGATCGAGAAGACTTACAGTGTCAAGTGTATGTCGGCTGTTGCCTATCCGACATCCAACTAACAGGCCCAACCAACAGGCAGCGCCTACCAGGTCAATGTCAACTCGTATGAGGCCGTTGAGGCTGCCGTGAACCAGATTGTGGCCGAGTTCAATGGCCGGCTGGACATCTTTGTCGCCAACTCGGGCATCACCTGGGAGGAGGGTCCTATGCTCGACGGGAAGGTTGAAAGCTTCCGGCGTGTTATGAACACCAATGTCGATGGCACCTTCTACTGTGCGCGTGCGGTCGGTCTCCATTTTCGGAGACAAAAGCGCGAGGGCACTACGCTCGACGGCCGCAAGCTCGAGGGCTTCACGTACGGCAGCTTTATCGCCACGGCCAGCATGAGCGGGCACATTGCCAACATCCCGCAGTTGCAGGCCGCCTACAACGCCTCAAAGGCGGCCATTATCCATCTCTGCAAGTCCCTTGCCGTGGAATGGGTGGGTTTTGCCCGGGCCAATTCCGTCTCGCCCGGCTACATTAAGACCGAGATCTCCAATTTCTGTTCGCCCGAGATCAAGAGCACATGGAAAGACAAGATTCCTATGGGGTGAGTGCACCAAATAGTGTAACTGCGCTACAAAACATGGGAATATCACGAGAAGACGCTAATGGTGCTTCCATCCTGCCAGGCGCGAAGGTGAGACAAATGAACTAAAAGGCGCATACCTATATCTTGCATCGGATGCGTCGTCTTACACCACCGGCACAGATCTCATAGTCGATGGAGGCTACTGCGCCCCTTGACGGAGCTTGAAGATGACGCCTCGTCTTGGCGATCCAGAACCCCAAGTGATGCCGTTCCCAGCGAATAATAGTGCATCAAACTAGCTACATTGGCTGATGCTACCTATATATTCGATATGTTGGGTGGGTGGGGCTGGACATGTCGGTTCTCCCGGCCCAAACTCCAAGAACCAGGCCCGTTCTAGCATCTCTCATTCGAAGCCCCGATTCATAACATGTCCTCCACTTGTCGTGTACCCAGATGCTGCCCGCACTCAGCCAACCAGCTCGCTGCGTGAGCGAGGTCTCCAATGTCATTAGCCGAGCGAAAAATGTTGCTTCTCTTGCCTTTGTGCGATCCCCTTAGCCGATCTTGAACTTGGTCCAAAATGACCCGCCGGACTTCCCCTCGGCCACAGGAGGAGAAAGGACAACAGTATTCCACACTTCAACACCGTCGACAAACAGTCGGTACTTCAAGCTGCTCTGGCCGCCTTGCTCAACATTCTCGATTGTGATGGCTCCGAATTTGGAGTTTCCCTTGTTGATATATCTAAAGACGCTTGTTAGTTTGACCTGCTTCTATGGCTTGAATGGCGCATTTCTAATCTTTTTCAACTTACTTGATCTTGACGTCCTCGAGATCAGTTTGGCGGTAACTCGGAATTGGTGAATAGAATTGACTCAGCGGGCTTGCCGAGAACTCCCAGATGACAGACGTCTCGGGCCACTTCGAGTCAGCCGGCGGTGGGAACTTGGTGGCGGCAAACTCGTGCCGATCTCCCGAGAGAATGACCACTCCAACGCCCCTGTTCGCTGCATCCCACATGGCTTCAAGAACCCGTCTACGCTCGACCAGAAACCCGCCCCAGGTATCTCGCGTGTTCACACGCCAGTTCTTGGTAAAAGGGACCGAGGAAGCGACAATCTTCCAATTTACGCCTTTTGGCTCCGGTCGGCTGAGCCATGCAATGAAGTCTTCAAGCTGCTCAGGGCCGAGCATTGTCTTCTCGTTGTTGTCGGCTGGCAGCTTGTTGCTTGAGCGATATGATCGGGTGTCGAGCAGGAAAAAGCTGGCCGGTCCCTGAGTAAACTCAAAATATGTCGCCCCAGTTCGGGCAACCTGCGCGCCTGCTTTTTTCGCTAGTGGGGGGTTGGCAGCAACGTGGTAATGGCGGTAGGGGTCGACCGCTGTCGAGTATACTCCTGTCGAATTTGACGACCAGTCGTTGGAGATTTCGTGGTCGTCGATGACGTGGATCCAGCTGAGATTCTGGCCAACAGATTGCCATTCTGGAGAAGCGTACACCTGACGGTACTTCTGGCGATAATCTTCCACACCCTTTCCCCACCATTTCGGGACATCGACATAGATAAAGTCGCCGAGGAAGAGCATGAACTGAGGGCCGAGAGAGGGGAGGACCTTGGCAAGATGGCGTATGCCGGGGATGGACAAGGGGTGGTCAAGCGGGTTGTATGGCAGTCGACTCACAATGCAAGACGTCGAAAGAAAGGTGAAGGGACCCTCCCGGGTCTCGTCAGCATGGCCCACCGGAATGGGCGAAGTAAACTCTCCTGTATGGTTGTTCGATGTCTTCCATTCGTACGTCCGGCGCTTGTTGTGTCGGAGTGGCACTGTCAGAACTGCAGTATAATCCGTCTCATTGCTCGTCCACTTCACCCCTCCAGCTAGCTGCCATGTCGGATTGTCGAACGGGGGCTGCGGGTTCTTAATTCGGACTTGAACCGTGACTGGCATCTTAGACTGATCAGGCTCGCGTATCAGGAGCTTTGCATCACTCTCTGAGATGTAGCCAATCCTGACGAACGACAGATCAAGGGCGGTGTAACGGTGATCTCGGTAGAGTCGATCTGCTACAAACCCAACAACCAGTGCGTTTACGAGAAGCGACGAAATGGACAGTAGCAGCGAGCGAGGGTTAGGGGCCCCAGTGAGAAGAGTTCGTAATAGACTGAGCGGTCGGTCTTCAACGGAGAGCGTTTCTTTAATCTCGATCTTTTCGGCGATAACCTCGGGTTCTCGATGGCCATTTGCTTCTACTATCTCGCCGTCCTCAGGTGAGTCCTCTTCAATAGCTTCTGTCACGATGACATTGACCTCGTCAGTCAGCAGGTATTTTGGATCGTTGAGATACCCAGCAATGAATGATGGGACATAGAGCGCAAATAGGGTAAACACGAGAGTGGGCGCAATTGGGAGAAGAGCCTACGGGTGATGTTAGTGCTTTGGGAGAGGACGCGGTTGTGCTCGTTCAACTGACCCATCTGAGAAAGAAGTAGCTCAGTGCTCTCAGGGCGACGGAACACGCCGTTGCTACCTTGTTGTGTGGTGTCATCATTGTGATACGACGATACTGCTGTCAAGCCAATCTGTAAATGCGATTTGAGCTTTGAGGGCAATACAGGGGCAGTGCTAGAGGGGGGTAGGCTGTGAGGTCATCACTCCGTGCTGAGGGACTGACTACGCAGAACCAGATGAAGATAATGCCGAAATGGAAAGATGAGATTGGAGATCAAAATAAGTTCCTAATAGTGTGACAACTTGGCCATTGACAGTTCCAAGAGTGCCCGGAATGATCGTGTCAGTCATGGCATGGCGTGGTGCTTGGTAGTGTTACCGCATTCAGGTTCACCTCTTTGTCTGCGGCAGGTGCTGGGCCATTGATGTCACCAATGACATCTCACAGTGCCGGAGGCTTGGCCCGGCCCTGGATCGACTCCACTTGCCCCACTTTTCAGCGCTAACCCTTGGGAGCTGCGGCGACTCGCCATTGGCCGCCATGAGCGGCCTGGAATTTTGGATGTTCCGCTTAAAAGTCTAGCTAAGCCAAGTCGCGGCTTTGAGAGCTGTCCTGATGAAGAGCACCATCGAGCATCGCATCGTCGGACGCAACCCACCGCATTACCAGCAGCAATGATGCAGCTCCCATTAATATCGTGCGGCCTATTGGCCTTCCTAGCCACCTATGTATCAGCGACGGCTTTGACGTACAAGATGCAGCCTCACGAAAAGGCCTGCTTCTTTACCGCGACCAAGAACAAAGGCGAGAAGATTGCGTTCTACTTTGCTGTATGGCTTCCAATTCCCGTTCCAGCTATTTTGGGCGCATACTGAAAACCACTCTCCCAGGTGCAATCCGGCGGTGCATTCGACATTGACTACGAGGTTACCGGTCCCAACAATAAATATGTTATGGATGGCCAGAAGGAGAGGCAGGGCGATTTTGTCTTCACTGCCCAAGAGGCCGGCGAGTATAAATTCTGCTTCAACAATGAAATGAGCACATTTGCCGAGAAGTTTGTCGACTTCGAGATTTCAGTCGGTATCCTATTCACCTGCTCTGCCAGACCTAGACTGACAAATAATCTACCTTGAAGGTCGAAAACGAAGCACGTGTCAACTTGCCAGCGAAGAAGGGTACGTCACCTGAACAGACGTCGGCGCTCGAAGAGTCTCTCTTCAAAATCTCGGGCCAACTGTCGACAATCACACGAAACCAAAAGTACTTCCGCACCCGTGAGAACCGCAACTTCAGCACGGTTCGCAGCACAGAGAAGCGAATTATCAACTTCAGTCTCATTCAGATCGCCCTGGTTGTTGCAATGGGTGCTTTGCAGGTTTTCATCGTGCGATTCTTCTTCCAGGGCGCACGGAAGGGTTATGTATGAGTGGAGCCGGCTGGATGCTCCATTACAATGTGGGATATTTTGCTAGGCGTCCTGCGTTTTACACAATGAGGGCTGGTCTTGCATGGTGTATCATATTATCATAGGGATGGTTGGCTAGGGGAGAAAGGCACGACTCCCTTGCTTTGGGTTTATGGGTGTGATGATCAAGTGCTCTATTTCAAGCACTCTTGCAAGCCTAATTTCAGGTTTTATGTACTGCTCAAATTGCGTATATCATGATAAGAGCAGCCGAAGTTGTCGCTTGTTGCCGCAAATATGGCCAGTAATTTTGATGCCGAATCGCCATGCACTGAACTTTCAGCCTAGTTGCTGATAAGCCCGCCTGGACTGGACAGGGCCGTGCGCCACGGCCTCGAACTTTTCGCGAAGTCCCCACTTCGCATCGTCTTTCGTCACCTCTCACTTATCCACCACGGAAACCAGCAATCATGACTTCAATAGCTGCAGGCCTTTCGACAGCCCTACCAAAGCCGAAATACAATTCAGAGTATGAAGAGCAGAGGGCACAACAGCGCGGGCCGAGGGTAGTGGGCGCCGGCCAGCTGGATGAGAACCAAGTCGTTCTCAAGGTGGGTCGCTCATCACGCTGCAGCAGCATCACCAACATGACTAACCTTCTCGTTCTGCAGAGATCTGGACCACCAGCATATCCGAATCGAGCAAGCTGGCGTCCTCGTGGCCCCGAAGACTTTGGCGATGGCGGCGCGTTCCCTGAAATTCCTGTCGCGCAGTACGTTTGGGGCAAGGGCAACTCGTCCAAGTCCAACGCTCTGGTTGTTCAGGTAGATGGTGAAGGCAAGGTTGACTACTCGGCGATCGCGCGACAGGGCCACGGTACCGACAGGGTTGTTCATACATCTTTCAAAGACCTAATACCCTTACGGCAACGAGCGGAAGCTGGCGATCTTGATCTCTCAAGGCCGAGTGAGGAGCAGGTGGCTGAGACCGCGGAGCGCACAAAGAAGGCGTTGGAGGCACTAGTTGGCGGTGCTGTGGCAGCTCAGAAACCAAAAAATGTCAACATCGGAGGGCGACGGGATCCCACATTTGTGCGCTACACGCCATCGGCACAGATGGGGGACACATCGAAGAAGCAGGATCGCATCATGAAAATTGTGGAACGCCAGAGAGGTGAGTCGAACCATCCAACTATGCCGCCTCGATCCGTGCTAACAGCCAACAGATCCAATGGAACCACCGAAATTTAAGCACAAGAAGATTCCGAGAGGTCCTCCAACACCGCCTCCTCCCGTGATGCATTCTCCACCCAGGAAGCTCACTGCTGAGGATCAAGAGGCATGGCGCATTCGTAAGTTACCTGTTCAAACATGGTACAACATGATGATGGCTAACAAACGCAAGCTCCTACCGTCTCGCTGTGGAAAAATCCCAAGGGCTTCACAGTACCTCTCGATAAGAGGTTGGCGGCGGATGGCCGTGGCTTACAAGACGTGCAGATCAACGACAAGTTTGCCCAGTTCTCGGAGGCTCTGTTTATGGCTGACAGACACGCACGAGAAGAGGTTAGACAACGAGCCATGATGCAGCAGCGATTGGCGGAAAAGGAACGGGCGCAGAAGGAAGAACATCTACGACAACTTGCGCAACAAGCGAGAGCTGAGAGAGCCGGTGGTGGAAAGGCACGGTCGCATTCCGGATCATACAGTGGATCGGACTCTGACTCAGAGAGCGATAGCTCAGAACGCGAGAGGAGGAAGGCTCGCGAGGAGAGGAAGCGGGAAGAAGAGCGGAAGCTGCGGCAGTCCCGGATGGGCGCTGAAAGGAGAGCACAAGTTCTCGCTCGCGAAATGAACCGCGACATTTCAGAGAAGATTGCACTTGGGCTGGCTAAGCCGACACAGTCAGCCGAGGGCATGTACGATTCCCGATTATTCAACCAGTCAAGTGGTTTTGACAGCGGTTTCAACGAGGACAACCCTTACGATAAGCCTCTCTTTGCTGCCCAAGACGCCATCAGCAGCATTTATCGACCAAGAGCAAATGGGAACGACGATGACGAGGCGGATGGGGATGAAGAGTTATCCCGAATTCAGAGAACGAGCAGGTTTGGCGAAGCTCTAGGCCGGGGGGCGTTCAAAGGAACCGAGACTGCCGAGGCCCGCGAAGGACCAGTTCAATTTGAAAAGGACGCAGCTGATCCATTTAACGTGGACAAGTTTTTGTCACAGGTCGAGCGTAGTTCATCGTCTAAGCGGGGCTACGGACTGGGAGATGGTGATACCCAGCAATCTAAACGCACAAGGGTAGATAGTGAGCAGGATGAGTGATGTTGGGCGAGGAGCGTTTGTGCAGGTAGTCTAGGATGTAGGAGGCGCAGACACCACATTCATGAGCCCTAGTTTGACGCTGATCGTGAGTAATATTTGTTCAATTGAGGCATCTGGACAAATACTCCATCTAGGTCCTGGTTCATCCCTCTCATCATGTCCGTCGACTGGCTCGGCAGACATCTCTAATCTTACCTTGTCGTTTCCACTGATTATCATGGAGTATCTGGTCAAGCTGTCTTCTCCTCTAGCCAAATTATAATTACAAGTGTTTAGGGTGGAGATCTTCGATGTAATCGTATACGTGAATACCAGCAAACTGGAATAAGGAGCAAAACCCCGACGCCGATGCCATGCAGCCCCATATTCCCCTTTAAACCCATCCAGGCCATTCTATAGCCCAGCCCAATGCGGTCTTGATGTATAGTACAAGGTGCTTCGCTCAACATCTCTCCCACTCTACTTTTGTACACAACTACTGCAGCCACTAACCCCCATCGGCCGCTCAGTCATCCTCCTTGGGCATACGCATCCATGCATCAATCGCTGCGCTGAACGCCGCAAAGCCGGCACATCCAACAGCGGCAGCCTGGGGTCCGCCATTCCTCGCAAGGATCGCGCCCGTCATACACCCCGCGGCAACCCCATTCGCCATATCGTTCTTCGCCCTGAGCCCCTCGATACCGCACTCGATTCCGCTGAAGAGGGCGCCGACGGCGGCAAAGTTCTTGGCTGTGCTCCACGAGCGTTGGCCCATGTCTTTGAAGCCGACGCGCAGCTGCTGGCGCCAGGGCAGGGAGCTGGTCGGGGTGGCGGAGCCGGCGCCGGCAGTGTGATAGGGGGTGTCGTAGGCCATCTGGATGTGTGGGACATCACAGTTAGATTCGCTGCTCTAGATGTGAAGAAGGGAACTGAAAGGTAACTCACCGACGCCATGAAGAGACCAAATACACCACCTAGGCCGAAGCCGGCCACGCCGCTCATAACGGTTTTCGCATAGCATGACTCCATCGCGTTTGTGAGCTAAACAGCCCAAGACGTTAGTTACCATGTATCTATCTGTTGCTTTGATCGATCACGCTGCGCAGAGCCTTGGTGCCTGGGTATTGGGGTTGTCTTGCTCACCCATTTCACATTGGGGTCGTTTGGATCAAATCGCGAAGCAGCGCCAGATGTGCCCGCTCCAACAGGGAGTCCAGCGCCAGGGAAGTTCATTTCTTCTGATACAACGCTTGGAATCGGGTGCGCTATCGATGGCGAGTGTTTGAGAAAGCTGTCACGATCTTCGCAAAAAGACTGGTTATCGCTGGGTCCGGTGGGAAGTTCTTATCGGAAATATTTTAGTTCTGTTGGTTGGGAGTCCGCAGCGCCTTGGCGAAGCCTTCCCTTCACAACATGCCTACAACTTGCTTCCTGAAACACCCCGATCTATCTCGCCTGTTAATCGCAGCTTCGTATTCTTTCGCTATTCAGATCACGACATAGACAAAGATCTCCCTCAAATGAAGGGAATGCCATCAACAAGTAGCTGCTCGTGCTATCGATATCATTCCTACAATGCCTAATGCCACCCCCCATAAATGACATGACAGAGAGCCCCAGGAACTCAAGCAAAAACACAAGGCAACCGCGCTCGGCCAGCCAACTCGGGATACTCCTGCTAGCAGAACTTAGACCATGTGAAAGCAGGCTCGTCCCAGGTAGTCTACGCAGGATGTATCCAGGGACCTGCTGAGCGGAGCAATGTCGCCGCCTGTCTATCCCTTGAGAAACAAGTCCCCAACGCCGTTCCGGAGTGATCTTGACCGATCTACGTGGTCTAAGCCAAGCAAGTCATCTTCATTCGCCGCCACGTCCCATAGAACATCATCTGTCATTTAGTCAGCACCCTTTCACATCTGAGCCCCCTCTCCCAAATTCCCACTCACCGTCATTCAGATATTGCGGTCTTGAGTACTGTGACCTTCTAACCACAGCAAACTTGATCTTCTCAAAGCTCTTCCCCTTGAGACCAGTTCTTTTCTCAAGACGCTTCTTCGTATCAACGAACTTCTCTCCCTGCTGAACTGTCAGTACAAGCTACGCATGAGGCTACTCTATCGACATACCTCTTTCAAGACGAACCGGAAGGGCATTCCATGTGACCTACTAGGCTCACCCTGGAAATGGAAGACCGAGATAAACATTGTGTTGTCTTGAACTTCCAACTCCTCCTCTGGAATCCTCTCGGCAACCACCGACGTATAATCATTGATACTGATTACTGGGTAGGTGCGATCAAGTTCCCGAAAGAACCGATGGTTGCTGGTCTCGAAGATCCGGATCTTGCCACCCTCTTCCTCACCAGGAGCCTTCGCCTTCTTCAGAAGTGCCTCAATGAGGTCCTCAACGACCCCACTTTTGGTCACGAGCACATCATACTGTTCCTACATCGGTCATTCATTAGTCGACATTTTTGGGGACACAGTGTAAGAAATTTACCTACCTCCTTTGTAATACCCTCACTGAGCAGTGTGATCTTGATGCTCTTCTTCGTATCCAGCTCCGCCAAACTCATGTCCAACACTTCAAAATAAAGAGCGTCACTACGCTGATTCATGTTGAGTTGGCCATAGCCAGTGGGAATGAGAATGCTGTGGAGCGTCTGAGCCGGTGCTACACGTTTCACAGCGGTTCTGGGATTGCCAGAGCTGGCGTTCACGGTATAGAATCGCAGGTGAGTGCCTGGCACCCCAAGCTTCTCGCCGATCTTTTCTGAGAGCCTGTCGTAGGTGATCTTCGTGTTCAGTGTCATATCGAATGGCTGGTGCTGCTCAGGTTTGCATTTCTGGGGGTGAGCATGGAATTTGACTGTCTTTTTGTTAAGCAGGAAATCGTAGTACTCCCTAGCATCTTCGTATCGATCTGCTGGTTTGACGCTGAAATTGTTAGTGTAAGCTAACAACGACTATTCGTTCTGTCAACTCACGTCTCCTCCGAAGGCTTGCTGTCTCCGAGCCCCCCCAATCTGGACTTGCGCTCATGTATCCTTTGGAAACAAATAATGTCACCGTCCTGCAGCTCTGCGGCCTTGAGAGTATGTTTGGCCTTTAGCCCTTCGATCATATTCGGCTTGATTTCCTGCATGTTGTCAGCATCCAACGAAACCAGGACAGGTCCCCTCGCAACTTGCCTCCCAGAGCTGAACCTTCTCGTCATTGGAAAGCTTCTCGCCCCAGCCCATCTTTTTCATGATGACTGGAATGAGTTCCTCCACCTTCTTCTCCTTGCTGATATAAGTGTGCCCAATTCCTCGAAGAGTTTGTGAGTCAACGTCAAACCATTTCAAGAACAGCAAGATCAGGTCATTCTTGACGATCACGCCATTCGATTGCCCTTGGTATGTGGCCCAGACCGCTTCGCCATCGGCATTGATCTCCTCTGCAGCCTCAACCCACACGCGAAGAGCTTGATCTCGGTGAGCGGCAGCCCTATTATAGGCATCTTCAACAGTTGGCCGCAAATCCATGACTGGCTGATCCGGGCGGATTGTCTTGTTCTGGCGGTTCACCATGATCCAAAGCCGGATATGCTTTGCGTCTTTACCAATGTCCGCTGCGATATTGTCGACTAAGTCCTGCATTGTTGCCGTTCGGAGAAGACGGTAAAATCTCGGCGCAGCCGGATCCTCTGGATTGGCGTCGAATTGGGTGAGGTCAGTGCCGCCGTGGTGCCGGAATGTGGATTCTGTAATGACTTTAACTCCAAGATAGAGATGCTGCTCTTCCCTCTCCTTGCGGCGGGCTTCTCTAGCTGCCAGTTCTTCTTCGAATCTCCTCTCTGGAGAAATGTTAGTAGACTGATGATCAAGGCCCGCAGGGCGGGATAGGGAACCTACGAAGATGTTGAGGGGTGTCTTCAGCCGTTACGGGCGTGAGAATCTGGTCGAGCTTAGACTTTCGGATGTACACCAACATGTAAGCGCTGTTTGGCCTCATCACGGGTGCCTTCTTCGCGGTTGGCGACCTAAGATGTCCGTTCGGCGTGCGGAAGGGCCCACCAAAATTATCCTCCAGAACCTCCCGTTTTGTGGCCTTGGTAACTTTGTCATCATCGTACTTGTACCACCAGCCATCCTTATTTGGCTTCAGGAAGGCATAGTAGTGACCCGCGTTAAGATCACCGCTGTGCACAAGAACGCCATGAAGTTGGTACTCCCAAGACTCCGATCTGTCCGCGTCCTTATCTAGATAGCTGGCCGCGTCGAATTCTTCTGGAAACTCGTAGCGATCATTGATTTTCATCATAGTATCGCGCTGGATGTCGTACTCGAAGCGTTTCAGCTGCAGGTGCAGCACATCAGGGAAGCTCATGAAAATGACGCCCTTGTTCGCATCCTGGAGTTTATACTCCTCTCCTGCAAAGTATTGGTTTTCTCCGTCGAGCTTTTCAACATTGATGTAATCTTGGAAACTCTCCAGCAGATTTTTGTTCCCGCTGACATTAAGCTGGACGTCCCAGAAGTCCTCGACGCGGCTCGACTCGTACGGAACATTGATGCATGAGATGTACGTCTTGATCTTTCCGCTGAACATTTGAGGCAAGACTTTTTCGTACTCGGTGCCTTTCATTTTCGCCTCCATATGCTCCATCAGCTTTCTGGAGAGCTCTTGGACGTCTTGTTGCTCAAAAATGTGCCGGGTTTCCCACCCAAAGGACTTGGTGAGCTCGTTGGTTCCCACAGCTGTGTTGGACGTTTGCAATTGGTAGAAAAGCCTCTGCAGGGTGTAGGCGCTGTTGCTCATGCTCTCATCGTGTTCTGTGGGGATTTTATATATTGCCTGTCCAGATGTCAGCCCGATGTCCTGAATCAGGTGTAGTTCGTGTATACCTTGCGGAATGCGTTTGTAAAGTACAGCGACTGCAGTAGGGAATTGAGGTAACATGTCGCACCCTGGTTCTTGAGGCCAACGTAGCCGGTTTCCTTCTTCGAATCGTAGTTGTTGAAGTTGTGCCAGAGCACACCGGTCTCGTCTTCAACAATTCTGACGTATGCACTGATCTTGGCTGTGTCATTTTCGATCAACGGACGGTCGGAATTCTCCCAGGGGACATTGAACATCCGCCGAATCTCGAGGAATCTGGTGAACCCCCAATCACTTTCCTCCTTGGTGAAGCGGTGATGTGCCGAATGATGCGAGTATAGACTGGGGTCGGTTGGATTCCAGAGGACGAGAGAGAACTGAACACAGCAGCTCCAGTCCTCGGGAATGTTCCCCGGCTCGAACCCATGTTCGAGATAGATTGAGCACTGGTCGACATTGTTACCGAAGGGGAAGAGAAGAATTCGCCTAGAAAGGAGCAGGAATGAGCTTCAGTCATCGGATGTCGGATAAAGTTATTCTACCAACCATGGAAAGCCCCCAACTTGGAATACCGGCCCGTGCTCTTTCTTAGACAACGCCCTCCAGTTTTCGACGGTCCAGGTATGAATCTGGGTTTCGAGAATTCGAGGATCCTCAGGGAGAGGAGGCAATACCACCTCTTTCATTGCCTCATCTGAGGGATTGTTAGCGAGGCGAGGTGGTAGGAGGGGTGCCCGGACTGACAGTCACTGGCAAGGATCACATCTGTGTCCATGGTATCGGGGTTGATAATCGCGATATCGTCGTTTTCGGTGCCATTAGGCTCTACAATGTGCTCTTCGGGCGCATCTACTACCATCGAGTTAGGCGACGGCGCCTCCGTGGTATTCGTTTCCTCATCAATCGTTAGCTGACGAAACCTCCCCGTTGGTGGGGTAGTCGGAAAGAGTGGGCTCATAGCTACGAGCTGGCGACAATGGCAATGTCAACTGGAATATGAGGTGCAGAGTGCTGTTTGGCACAACAAGGAAAGGGGGGTGCGGAGTGATGGTTGCATTCACCCGAAAGAGATATCTCAACTCACCATGATGGCCTGGTCGCTGGAGCTCTTCCCCTCTGGACCTGCCGAGTTAGGATCCGCTCAGCGCAGCTGCTGCAGAGGAAAGTGGGCGCAATCTGGCGGGGAATCGCAGCGAAATATGATGCTCAAAGGGCAAGGCAAGTGAGTCAAAACAGAAACAAGATATTTGGCGAGGAACGCTCAGCTGAGTTTGGCGAAGAAATCCTCAGACCGATGGAGAGAAGCGGCGGGAGGAGGGAAACCACTACCATGCCAAATGAATGCGCGGGCAGGGTGGTAGTGCTTCCTAGAGGCGCAGCCCATGGACGGGTTCTCGCACTTTTGGCTTCGCTGAGGTACTCTGTGGCTGGGCAAGTCCTTTTTACTTGGGTGGGTTCAAATGCACAGCAAAAAATCGGGGGCAGCAGGCAATGCGCCAAGTACTCTTTAACAATTCACGCCCTGAAGACATGACGCGCTCTTCGGCCTGTGCCCCTCCAATGACGTGGGGTTTGCTTGCAGCCTGGGAGGTAATCCCAGCTCGCCCCTCCGGCTCCTCCATGACAGCAAATAGAAGTTGGAACTTGAAACCTCGCTCTTGGTTGATGTTGTTTTCAGCCAGGTGCCCGAGTAATTGATTCGAACTTGTATCTGGCGAGAGGGCCAGCCAACCTGTTCTGAAGCTGAGGGAGGGGTCATAGACCGACCAAATCCGGGCGAATGAACCATCTCTACTCTACACCTTGGATACCCCTTTGCCCTGGCCAAGAGCAGAAGCTTTGTGATCACCTGAGACGCAGATTTGAGGGTGGCTTTCAAAGTCACCAGAGAATCTCATAACAGAGGTTGTTGCCAACTACTGATGAAACTTACTCTTTGTAACGTTGACTGTGTGCAGTTGCCTCTCCCCACATTGCTGCAGAATGCCCATAGCCTACGGCGGCACGCCTGAGCAGCCCGACAGACAGTCCAACCCCTGTAAGATTGTGCGGTACTTAACAGCCTAGCAGCCCCGAGTCCTCGACGCGCTTCAACAACAATGGGTTGCCCAAAAGCAAGTCTAGAAGAGTATTGTTTCAATAACTGCCAAGGTCTCGAGAAGGAAATACGAGACCTTTGATATGAACAGTCAAGATTCGATTGCTAGACCTCGGGTGCAACAGTCCTTCCAAATACACCCTGAGTTACTCGTATCTGAATACCGCAACACCCCTGCTCGACGCCTATCGAGTCCCGTGCTATCAATCTTTTAGGGACTGTGAATGTGACTACGCCGAAGGTAGACGGCAAGAAACTGAGGTGCTTGTGTTAACGCTAGTATGTGCCAGAAGATCCAAGTCATGGCAACCTGAAAAATACTCCTGCGATATGCTGGCACGGACACCTCACTTCCGCTTTCCGCGACGCCATTCCTGGCAAGGCTGGCTGGTTGCGGGCCGATGGCTGAATGTGGGGTAAAGGTGGGGCATCCATCTCCCAGTTCTCATGCTCAGGTCCTCGCATGTGCGCCCTTCGATTCCGCGGGTCCTCTCATGTCCATGACGAAGTTATATACTGATGTGATCTTATACGCCACGCTGCCTGCAACAGCAGTCTCCCCCTTCAATTGGCTCGGAACCAGCTCTTTCGCATGGCAAAGCCGGTATGTCGCGCCTGTTGTTGCAGAATGCTGCAGCGCTCATAGGGTTGAGGAGGGCGGGGGCACTGGGGAGAATGCTCTGGCGGCAGCGTCCGGTTCAACAACAGGCTCAGTGCACCTTCAGCAGCCATGAAAGTCCGAAATGGCGCCCAGTGTCTGTGTTAGACGAGTACGTCCCTCTCACTGCATTCCGGCACTCCCTCCCAAGCTTACCAGTGCGGAAAGATGGGTTGCCAAAGAGGCCCGGCCTATCAGCCTGCGGCAGTTGATGGTATTCGGCCGCTCTTTGACAGAGTCGAGACTTATTAGCTCCGCCAACTACGTACGAACCGAGCTACCGACGAGGTATGATATACCGGTTCATCAATCATTCGTCATTCTATATAATATTCTACTGACAGCCTGTGGTGTCCCGCAGAATCTCGCATCGCATTCGTGATATGCAACAATTGCCGTATGTCGTGGTTACGAACCCCAATATAAATGAAGTGTACGATCTTTACTATAATGCTTTCGACACCTTTCGGAAGATTAAAGAAATCAAGACGCTCGAGGACAACGACCGTTTCTGTGAAACGATTCGAACTATGCTGAAGGCTCACTTGCCTGTCATACCCAAGCTTGCGATGGGGATATTACAGAGCTCTGAGCTGATGGACGCGGAGGAGTTGGACAAATTTATGAACACCATCCTCAAAGCAGTGAGTTATCTAATCTCGTGTAGTCGAACATGTTGTTAATCGCACATTGTTGTCGACAGCGCATTTCCCGGCGGGTCATCGCAGAACAGCACCTGGCATTGACAGACACGTTCCATGCACCATGGTTCTCGCCAGGGGCGAAGATCTCGGAAACTGAGCTCATCGGGGAGGTCTTTCTTAAATGCATAGCGAAAGATGTGATCTACCGTTGTGGGGAGACCACACGAGACCTTGCACGTCGAGCCTATGGCCCCGACGTTGCGATTCCCAGGATCAACATTGATGGGCATCTAGAAACCAGCTTCCCGTATATCCTCAGCCACCTTGAGTATATCATAGGAGAACTCCTGCGTAACTCGGTGCAAGCCGTCGTCGAGAAGTACCAACGGGAAGTGGATAAAGGCATGAGTCCAGAGAGAGAGCCGCCCCACATCGAGGTGACCATCTGCGAAAGCTCGCAGCATGTTATCATTCGCATCTCAGACAAAGGTGGGGGAGTGCCTCGCGATGTGTTGCCGTATCTGTGGTCGTTTAGCAAGGGTCCTGCGAGCGGAAGAATCTTGAAGAACCTCGAGCAGGTACCGAAGCTTGCGGCAACAATGCAAGAGCTGCAGGTGGAGGATGATCAGAACCCGAAGGACACCGGAAAAGATAGTGAGAAGCACGAAAGCTCCTTGGCATCGCTCACCGGTCGGCCTCCCAATCTCCGGCTGGGGATGGGTCTACCGTTGAGTAGGGTGTATGCCGAATACTGGGCTGGAAGTCTGGCCCTTCACAACCTGGAGGGATACGGAGTGGACGCCTTTCTCCAGATATCGAAGCTAGGAAACAAGAACGAGCAGCTTACTACGCGAGCAACCATGGACGCGGTCTAAGGGGGTTCGAAGAAACATAAGGTCTAGCATGCCCTAGGAGCATCGAGCACACGCAAGCGCGCGCTAGGGGGGTCAAGAGGAAGCACTAGAGAGCGACGCGGGAAACAGCGGAAGGGAAAGTACGAGAGTCCAAAGCTCAACTGAAAGCGAAGCTGTTCTCTGTGCGTACCCCACTTTCTGTTTTCTAGCAGAAGAGCGACAGCCTTGCTCATTATCTGGTATCATGAAAGGGGTGGCTGAATTACATCGTGACTAAGAACAAATAAATAGGGATAAGAAAAACGATGAGATTGGCCGAGGCGAATATGAGGCTTGTTATTGCAGCACCCGTCAAGCATCCATTCTACCTTCAAGGCCTGGTGCTTGCTTCGAGACTGTTGCCGTTTGATAACGAAACGAGGAAATGAAACAATGGCACGGGAAAGGACAGAAGATCTGCCCGTCATCCATGTCACATCGAGCCAGTCTGCCAGTGTAACAGGTCACAGCTTTTAGCCCAACCAAGCCAATCCGTTTTCCCAACGCGAAAGACCAAAAAGCCCCGTGGTCCTTGGCTAACAAGCCAGTAAATACCTCAGGAAGGAGTAAACGGCGAATGGATGTGATAGACACGAATGTTGTTTCGCAAAAAACACTCCGTGGCTGGCCGTCCTTTAACGGCGGCCGTGGCTGCGTACCGCGCTGCCCTGCATGGCCTCGAGCTCGCCCTCGAGCTGCTTGATCTGGGCATGAGTCTGTTCGAGATCCTTGTTGAGACGATCGCGCTCGGCAATGAGCTTCTGTTCCCACTGTCGGAAACGCTGCTCCTCGATCTTGACCTGCTCGGTGAAGCGCTTGCGCAAAGCTTCCTCTTCCTCTTTGAACTTGGGGTTGTCGAGCTTTCTCGGACGGGCTTCGCCGAACTTGCGAGTCTCCATTTGTTGCGCACGGTACGCCTCGTAGTGGAGTTCTTCGGTGGTGTGAATGAGATCCAGCATGTGGGTGCGGATGAGGATGGATCGGAGCTTCTTGAAGTCACAGTGATCCTCGTTCTCAACCTCGGCAACACCCCACGAGTATTGGCGGCCCTTGACAATGCGGCCATCGTTGGTCTTGACGTCCTTCTCTGAACCAATGACAGCGAAAGGCATGGCCGCCATCAGGCTCCGTGCGTGTTGGGCCGCCGCCTCGTCGTCCTCTTCAATTGGCGGCTGGTAGATCTTGATGCTCTGGGCTTCAATAACGGCACGAATCTAGATGCTAAGTCAGCGGAAGTCTCGATGCGGGAATCACACTGCTGTTTGAAACGCACCCTCTGCTTGAACTTGGCTAAGTCAGCTGGGCTCAGCGTGTCGGCCTTGGCAATGACGGGAATAAGATTGACACGGGAGCAGAGCCTCTTCATAACCTCAATATCTAGGGGCTTCAAGGTGTGGCCGGTGGGGCGGATGAAATACAGACAAGCGTGCACACGGAGATCGATCTTGTCCTGGCGGCGGGGCTGCTGCTCCTGGAGCATATAGGATTCGTGCTGGTCATCGAGAAACTCGATGATAGGCATCCACGAATCCCTGTTGTTGACATAATCGCCGAAGCCAGGTGTGTCGATCACAGTCAGGCGAACTGCGACAGAGTCAGCGCCGTTTACCATGACAGTCTGTTCATCTGGGATCGTACCCTTGAAAAACTTCTCTTCCAACTCGGCCTTGGTAATTTCAATCTCGACCGTCTTGTCAACCTGCTTCTGGTGCCGGCGCTTGTGGTCGGCATAGTTCTTGATGGTGGTTGAGAAGAGAGTGTTGATGAATGTCGTCTTTCCGAGACCAGACTCGCCAGCAACCTAGAGAAAGGGGTTAGGAATGGGCCATGCCTCATCATGCCTCTAAGTTGGGCTCTGACCATGATGGTAAAGGCGGCACCACGTTTGGCAACAATCTTGTGCCGCTGGTTGGGCAGATTGGCGATACCAATCTGCGAGGCGGTCTCTGCGGTGGCAGGAGCCATATTTGGATGTGGGTATCAATCGAAAGTCAAAAAGCGAAGATAGAGTGATTAGGGCCTTGCTGTCGCGGCAGCAAGCAGGAGAACTGGGGAGGAATGTCGTCGAGGCAAAACGGAGGTTGTTTATGGTGTTGCTGGGCAATTGACAAGCTTGATCGTGGAAACCTTGTGTCAAATTTCCCCAGCCCCTGACAGCTCCCGCTCCACAGAGACCGGGCCCAGGAACCCTTGCCGACCCAACTACGGTTCGGAGCGGAACAAGGCTTTTCCTTCCCCGCTAAAAAGTTGAGTTGCTATAAACATCCCACCTCGAAAAGCTCAATCCAGAACGGTAGCGAAATGGGCCAAAGGCGACCATGAAGACATATTTCACGGTGTGTGCTTTTTATTGTTCTCAATTGACCAGCGCGCTTACATTCATGGCAGTTTTCCAACCTCCTGGGAACAGTTTACTGTCGGGGCAACCTCTTGTTCAGCCCAGACGGAACCCATCTCTTCTCGCCCGTGGGCAATCGCGTCACTGTCTTCAATCTTGTTGAGTATGCCATCTGCTACCCACCTCCTCTCTGCGTATGTGCATTGCTGACTTTGCGATAGCAACAAGTCCTATACACTTCCATTTGCACATCGAAAAAATGTTTCGCGGATAGGTCTGACCCCGCAAGGCAACCTCCTGCTCTCAGTCGACGAGGATGGCCAGGCGATTCTAACGAGCATACCACGCCGCGTGATTTTATATCATTTTTCCTTCAAAGCCGCCGTCACCGCGCTCTCATTCTCTCCCTCTGGGCGGCATTTTGCTGTCGCGCTCGGAAGGAAAATCGAGGTCTGGCACGTTCCCTCAACACCGGATTCGAATGCTGCCGGCGATCTCGAGTTTGCACCTTTTGTGCGCCACCACCAGCATGCACAACACTTTGACGACGTTCGACATATTGAATGGTCAAGTGACTCTAGGTTCTTCCTCAGTGCCTCCAAAGACCTAACGGCAAGGATCTGGGGCTTGAATGCTGAAGACGGCTTCACGCCCACCGTCTTATCGGGCCATAGGCAGGGAGTGGTTGGCGCTTGGTTTTCAAAAGACCAGGAGACTATCTATACCGCCAGCAAAGATGGTGCCGTCTTTGAATGGCAGTATGTCGGCAAGCCGATCCAGGACGACGAGATGAACGACGATGATTCAGATATGCGGTGGAGGATAGTAAGCCGTCACTACTTCATGCAAAATAACGCAACCCTTCGGTGCGCTGCTTTTCACTTCGAATCCAAACTGTTAGTCGCTGGCTTCTCAAACGGCTTGTTCGGGCTCTATGAAATGCCAGATTTCAACATGATTCACACCCTCAGCATATCACAGAACGAGATTGACTTCGTAACGATAAATAAGAGCGGAGAATGGCTGGCCTTTGGCGCATCAAAGCTTGGTCAACTGCTCGTGTGGGAATGGCAGTCCGAATCGTATATCCTGAAGCAGCAGGGTCATTTCGATACAATGAACGCCCTGGAGTATGCCCCCGATGGTCAGCGCATTGTCACAACGGCAGATGACGGCAAAGTCAAGGTATGGGACATTGACTCCGGCTTCTGTATCGTCACCTTCACAGAGCACACGAGCGGCGTGACAGCTTGCGAGTTTGCCAAGAAAGGAAGTGTTCTCTTCACCGCCAGTTTAGACGGGTCAGTGAGAGCGTGGGACCTTATTAGATACAGAAACTTCAGAACCTTCACAGCACCAGAAAGACTTTCTTTCTCTTGTCTAGCGGTTGATCCTAGTGGTGAGGTGGTTGCTGCTGGATCAGTGGACTCTTTCGACATTCATATTTGGTCTGTCCAAACGGGCCAGTTGCTAGACCGACTCGCGGGTCACGAGGGTCCAGTATCATCTCTCGCATTTGCGCCAAATGGTGGCCTTTTGGTGAGCGGCAGTTGGGATAGGACAGCGAGGATATGGTCCATTTTCGAACGGACACAGACCAGTGAGCCTCTGCAGCTTCAATCAGACATTCTAGATATTGCCTTCAGGCCAGATTCACTGCAGATTGCTATTTCTACGCTCGACGGCCAGCTATCTTTCTGGGCGGTATCGGAGGCCGAACAGGTCGCCGGGGTGGACGGCCGCCGAGATGTTTCAGGGGGTCGCAAGATTAGCGACCGAAGAACCGCGGCAAATGCATCAGGAACCAAGAGCTTCAGCTCAATCCGCTACAGCACCGATGGTTCTTGTTTGCTTGCCGGTGGCAACAGCAAGTATATCTGCCTGTACTCGGTCACCACAATGGTGCTTTTGAAGAAATTCACCGTTAGCGTCAACCTTTCTCTGTCGGGGACCCAAGAATTCCTCAACAGCAAGATGCTCACTGAAGCCGGTCCGTCTGGCTTGCTCGATGATCAAGGCGAGGCTTCGGACCTTGAGGATCGGATTGACCGGTCTCTTCCCGGTTCCAAACGTGGCGACCTTTCAGCTCGTCGAAGCATGGCGGAGGTGAGGGTTAATGGGGTGGCTTTCTCACCCAACGGGACAAGCTTCTGTGCTGCGTCATCGGAGGGGTTGTTAATGTACAGCCTCGAAAACACTATCCAATTCGACCCCTTTGACTTGAACATGGAGATCACACCTGCCTCGACCCTGTTAGTCCTCCAGCAAGAGAAGGACTACCTGAAGGCGTTGGTCATGGCGTTCCGTCTCAACGAAGCTGGCCTGATCCAGAGGGTCTTCCAGGCAATTCCATGGATAAATATCAGCCTTGTAGTGGAGAAATTTCCAACGATATACGTGTCGCGGCTACTGCGTTACGTAGCCGCACAGACCGAGCAGTCACCTCATGTGGAGTTCTGCCTGCTCTGGATCAAAGCACTTGTCGATAAGCACGGTGCGTGGCTGTCAGCCAACCGAGGTAAAGTCAACGTTGAGCTTCGAGTAGTAGCACGTGTGGTGGCGAAAATGAGGGACGAAATTAAGCGGCTTGCCGACGAAAACGTCTACATGGTAGACTATCTGCTGGGTCAAGCCAGCGAGAAACCAGGAGTAGCCAAGGAGACACTTGAATGGACGCCGACCGAGCAGCTAGATGTCAAGACGTTGCCGTTATCAAACGGCAATAGTCTTGACGATCTCATGAAGGGTGACTGCGAAGACGGCTGGATTGGTATGGAATAAACGGCGCGGATTGGGTCAACAAAACACTGCAAATACCGCCAACGTCTTTGTTTTTCCCTTTGCCAGATATTTGCAGAAGGGGGAAAGGGGGGTTAGGCACTCTCCAATGCCCAGAAGGTTGATGTGAGGCTTCCGAGCTAGTGCTGGCGAATCTTTCGCACAAGAAATGACAGGGAATCTGTCAAAGATAAACATCCCCCCTTGGAATCTGGACACGAAAGACTCCTTGACAAATTGACGAGGGATTACTGTAGAGACAAACCGCTCTAGCTTGGCTGACAAACTCAAAGGGATTGTCAAGGATGTCTCGGGTTGTTGGGTCATGGAAAAATAATTCAGGAATACACTCACAGAATCAGGAGGGGGAATGTTGATGCTAACCAGGAGCAGTGGATCCCGGAGCGCTACAAGAAGCAGAATATTGACGGAATGGTAATTCTTGGAAGCCCTACGTGATTCGAATACGGTTCAAGACAGGAATGACAAGCGTTCACAACCTTACCACTCACTCATGATGACTGTTGTTCCAGCAATCTGAATCCATGTTTTCATCCAAACGGTCCCTATCCATGCTAACTCCATCAGAAACCTGAGGTCCCCTCTCTTGCCAATTACATCAGACACCAAAAACATATCCGTTCCTGTATTGTCCCATGAACCAGACCGCGCGCAAAGATTTTTGCTTCTTGACCACCCCCCGCCTGAAGCACACTGGACGCCCGCTAGTCCATGCATCGTCATTGAAAGGTGAAAAGTAAGCCCATCTTGGGGGGGAAAAAAGATCAGCGAATCATCCACATTGGTTTATACTTGTACGGTCTCATGACTCCGTAACACCCCGGCTGGGACCGTCTCAGTCTCTATGCCGACTGGGACTCCGGTGGACACTTCGTGAGGCCCGCTCCTTGATCAGTCTCCGAGCCGTCGTGACATCGTACCCAATCATCCTTGTCAGGTAAAAGAGCCTATACTATATTAGCCCAATGTCCTCTTCGGCAGCGCAATGCACGGCGGGGTGAGGAACATACTTCTCCTCGCTAGCCTCCTTGGCCCTGATATCCTCCCACCGTTGTTGGCACTCCATCCACGCGACAGCTCTCTTCTTTGGATTGATGCGCTTGACGGTGAACCGGAACCGCCCACTGACTGGCCTATGGTCTGACACGCGTACCTCATGTCGACGGTAATCAATTTGCTGTATCCTGCCGCGGCTGCTGCGATATAAGAGCCGGTCACACCACGCTGGGCTGCGCTTCTTCTCGCTCGAGTCGTAGGTATCCGTCCCGACGTCGTATTTATAAGTCGGCGCGAAGGTGATGGGCAACTCGTCGAATGCCCGTAACCTAAATCCCGGGTTTCGTCGCCTTGCAACCAGCAATTGATCACGCTCCAGCAGTTTGACGAGGTTCCCGGCCTTAACGGCCATGACTACGGTATCACGACTCATTGTGTCAATGCGGTAGTTGAGGTCACCATTGAGAAGACAAAGTTCGTGATCGAGAATCATACTGCCATCGCCGCCGCCCACATAGCTGTCAATGCGCACCGCTGGGTCCCTCTCAGCCGCTAGTATGGGCGCTTCAAGAATGGCCGCGATATCCGCGTGACGTTGGTTCGCGTTGGACTGGCCCGCCGCTAGATGGCAATTGATGAAACACAGCGATGTGTCGTCAACCATGAATCGCACCACGATGGCGCCCTTGTTGCCGTGAAGGCCACCCATACCTCGCTTTACTTCAGCGCTGCTGAGGTTGCTGATCCGCTCGCGAAGGTCTGCCTTGACAAATATGCACGTGAACAAGCCGACCAAAGGTGCCGTATGAAGGAGCTGGTAAAGGTCCCCCGACATGTAATCATCGAGGCAGCGAGTTAGAAAGTCCCGCCAGTCGCGGTACTGGTGGCTCATGCGCTCTTGGTCCGACCCCTCCTTCTTCTTGGGTTTCAGAAATCGCTCTGTAGAACCGTCAGCAGCTGCGAGACATGAAGCCAGGAGAAACGGACGAAACCGAGGGGAACTAACTAGCTGTGGCCGTCTTGTCCTCCAGGTCCACAAGTTCCTGGAACCCAAAAACCAGAATGTCGGGAGAGTCGCTGCTCTGCAGCAGGTCTTGGAAGAAGCTCGCATCGCCATCTGAGTAGCGGAGGCTGTTGGGAGTCGAGGCGCCAGCGTTCCATGTCAGGACCAATGCTTTAAGCTTCTCCAAGGAACAGTACGTTGTGTCTTTACTCTTCATTTCACAAGATAGCCAGTCCTCTTGCAGTAGTCCGTCCCATGTGCGCAGCATGTTATCCGCGCCCAGCGAGACAATCTGATATCGGTCTAACCTGTAGAGGCTCGCGGCGTCGGCGATGATCTTTACGACTGGGTTATCATGGGCCTGCCAATCCTTCTTGACAGCCCAGGGTGTCTGACCCATATCGTAGACACATATTCTCCCTGTATTGTAGCCAGCCCACAGATACCGGCCAACGCCGGCGAGCGAGTTGATCTTATAGCCGCTGATATTCACAACGCCCAGGCATGTGTAGTCTTTTACCGAGTAGATACTTATCTTGCCGTCGCTATGGCCAAAGAAAACCTTGTCTGGCTGCGAGGTCAGCAAGGTACCCGACGTCACTTCTGCAGCACTGTCCTGAATGAGTGGCCGGATCAGAACCTGGAACTGCGCTCTTCCATCTAACGTAGGTAAGAAGACACGTATTTCCTTGCCCGTTGCGTGCCATAGCTCGTCGCCTACCACGATGGAGAAAACATGGCCCTTTGGTACCCGGAAAGACTGAGTAGGACCGCTGGCCATGCTCGGCACGCCCGTCTCGTCGGGACCCCAAACATGGAGTGTCCCACTCTCATCCAGCGTCCAGAGCTCGTTAAAGTGCCTGTAGATCTTGACGATCTCGTGTCGGCCGTGGGCATTCGGCCTGGTGCTGATGATTGATTGGGTGGGAATATCGGCCTCCAGCAGCTCTCCAAAATTATTCCCAATCCACACTCTCTGGGCCTCCTCATCTACGTTCGTCCCAGGCTTGAAGATCACGGACGAGCCTCTGGCCCCTTCGCCCATGGCCAGACTCATCACCAATTCGCCGTCCAGCACATTCCACGCCCGAGTATAAGTGCCTGTCGTGCAGACCAGCTCGCCGCACACGTCCAAGACCCGGCTGTCATACCTTGTCGGTATTTCGTGAGCGCCCTTTCCAATATAGGGCTTGCTACGGTTGGTGTTTGATGAGTCCGGAAAGCTCGTCATCGACCCAGACGCTGGGGCATCCGTCCGGACGGGAGTTGAGACTTGGTTTTCTCCGAGCTGAGACTCGCCTGGCCCGCCTATCGGAGTGGGTGGTGTGCGGTATGCGCTGGGAGCTCTGCTGGACGTCCGATCGACTGTCATAGACCTAACATGAGTTCTCGTTGGGGGAGGCTGATGCGTAGTTGGAGTAGACGTGACCCTTTTTGGCTGAGTACCGGCCGAGTTGACACTGTCCTGGTGAACGTTCGTATTGATGCCGGGCCGGGGGGGGCGAGGAGGTGGAGGTCCCAGCGTAGTAGTGGCTGGGGCCCGGATTGGCTCCAATGCGCTTACTGGCGGTCGCGCTGGGAGCGCAGGCCGATGCTCACCGGTCAACTGAGGCGATATAGGCGTCCTGGCATGGTCATTTACGTCGTCTCGCCTCCTATTCACGACCGAGTGGTGTACAGGTGGCGGCTCGAACCCGACGTGGAAAGTTTTCGCCCTTCCTAACCCGAACGTTTCCTGCGGCGCGTGTGACTGAAGCTGTGGCTGCGGCTGCGGCCTCGGCCGTGTGGGGAGCTCAGGCGGCGCCTCGTCTTCGTCAGCCTGGCTGCCATTGCTACTTGGTGGGCTGCTGAATGGCGAGACTCTGTCATTGTTAAGACGGTTTTTGAAATCGAGTGCCTGGTTCGCATCTACAAAGTAAGAGGAGCGTGACGTTATGACGGGCTTCTCTGCCCGGTTGACTGGTGGAGGTATTAGTTTGACCTCCTTGACCTCCCGGTCTCTCCTCAGCTCAGCTGATCTCCGTGGCGGTGGGGGTGATGGGGGCTGCGATGGTGTCAAACGAGGCGATTTCCGGGGCTCGAGGACGGGGGTACGGGGCTCGAAGATCGGGGTATGGGGTCGGCTCGGTATCCTGAAGCCCCTGGGCCCTGTCGACGGGGAAACGGGCTTGATCAGAGAGTCGGTCTGCAAGAACCCGGCCCTATCGCCGCCCGGTACATCCGCCAGCCTCTTGGGTGGCGATTGTGGCGGCTCGACCAGCAGAGACGGGGTGTGGACAGGGCGGGGGCTAACGGCAGGGAGGCAGGGGCGGGTGGGCGAGTCAGGACTGCTCGTGTTCGCGGCTGCGTGCAGATTGCCTAGATTCAGCTTGTCCTTGGGCCGCATCCTGGGCACAGCGGGCGGTTCTCGTACAGCCGGGGAACCCGTGTCTTTGAGGCGGTCAGGCTTCGGCGCCGGAGAGATGGGTCTCGGGGGAGGCGGGCCGGGGATCGGTGTTTCGCCCGACTTGTTCATGTTCTCGAACTGGGCCCGCAGCGACGAAACGGGTTTCTGGGAAACGCAAGTTAGCACAGGATGCAGCAGAGCTTCGCCTCTCAATCTCTGGTGCTCACAATGGAGGAGCCATCAGGCCCATCAGCGGGGGGCGGATCCATGGCGTCAACGCCCAACTGGCGGCTTGGTTCATGAGATCCCGCAGGGCGAGTCGGGTGTCGTCGTTGTCGTCGTCGCCGTCGTGGAGGAGGCCGACAATGATTGGAACGATCTGCAGAGCGGCTAAAAACTTTGCATTGGTTGCGGTGTCGGTGGTTTAATTCGCGGACTCCCAACAGCACTTTTGGAGGGGCCAGCTACACGCTGGCACAGGAATGACGATGGCTGACCCCCTGCGCAATTATAGGTAGTTAATGGCCTTGCAGCACCAGGCACGGTGAACGGGCTTGGCTGGTGCCCCACCGTGCCCAACGCAGTGTAGTACTGTAGGTACGGATGTGCCTTTCAAAAGTTTTGTCGCCCCGTTTATTAGATACATTCCTATATCCGTTTATCTCAGCCGTCGCCCCTCCTTATATTCATTTCCTCCTTCAAGC
>Ga0247765_1000539_pt1 | contig 28418 bp, 25 predicted proteins | sample UWRJL106311C6_FD_179949 | JGI IMG/M metagenome (GOLD analysis project Ga0247765, IMG submission 179949) | Plant litter microbial communities from Arlington Agricultural Research Station in Wisconsin, United States - UWRJ-L106-311C-6 | ecosystem: Environmental > Terrestrial > Plant litter >...
CCCCTGCGTATCCACAGCTTCATCCCCAATATGGACCGCGACAGGGGCGAGAACCGGCACATTCCAGCAGCGATCTCAGTTATCGCCAAATGACAATACGAAGCTGGACGCATAAGCCGCGTACATGTGGCTCGGGGAATCCACGTGCAATGATAATTGTGTAGGGACCCATTGAACGAAAAACAAGCGCTCCAAGGTACGAGAAACTTTCTTAATCACGCGCGAACATGTCAGAGACTCAGTGTTTATTCAGCAACCTGAACTGTCTATCCAATCTACGTAGGTATCTAAGCGTCGCCTAACAACTACATCAATGTAGGCCAACGGATGTAAGAAGAAAACTAAAAACGAGCGTGGGTCGAGTCCCTCCCTTTGTTTGTTGCCTCGTGCTTCCTATAACTCAGCCCTTAAAGAAGGGTGAAGCTCGAAGGACCCGTGTACACCACAGTGCCAGTACCCTCCCATTCAGTGGCGGGCGACAGGATCTTGAGGTCGACCGAGGGATCTGTGTTATGTGCGTCGGTAAGAATAATACGGTACTGCATTGGCGCGGTGATAATCTTGTTGACGCGGAGCCCCACGGCCGGGTCAGAATCTGACCAGGTTCCGCTGTTGAGCGGGAGCGTGGTTCCCGCCGTCGAGTGGGTGAAAGTGAGGGCCGAGTGGCCGGGGTTGATGGTGATGGTCGCGGCCCAGCTTGTTAATGTGTCAGTTGAGTACAAAAGCCGAGAGGGAGAGATGGGGAACCTACTTGATGTGGGTGGCGTTGCGGGTGACGGAGAAACCGGTGACGGAGGCGCTGGTTGCACTGTGCTGGCGACGATCAAGCTCCGCAGCCTCGGCGGCAACGGGCGTGGCCGAAGCGACGCTGGCAAAGACGGTCACAAGACCAGTGAAGGCAGTGGTGAACTTCATGTTGAGTTGAGTGTGAGGTTTGAATTGAGTGATATGTTGGGGAGCTGAAAGAGCTGAAGGGTTTGATGATCTGGGCCTTGTTGTCTTGAGACTGTTGGGTTCGACCTTGATGAAGCGGAACTGGAGTCATTTTTATACCTGCTCTGTGAAGTGCAAGGCAGACTGATGATGACAAGAGAGTCCCACATATTCGCCGGCCTCCCCATCATGTTCTTCTGTCAACCAGGTGTATTTGCGCAACTTGCCAAGCGATGAGGTGATGTTTCTTGGGGGTTCATGTGCAAACTCGGGATGAACATCAAGCATGGTTGTCCCGCCACATCACCGCATGCCGATGCAACCGGAAACGCATGGTGTAGAAACGTGCCTGGGTGACCATGACCCGAAATTCCCGGTTGCGTTGAGTTATTTGACCCAGCGACCCTTGCTTTCTTCCGCTACACCTCATCTTGTGGGGCGTCACTTCACCGTGGCCAGGAATCGAACATACAGTCCAACCCCTGAAAGATTGTCCGCGCGGTACTTCACGGCCTGACTGCAGCTTCTAGGCCAACCTACTTCTGGTATTCTCTTCTAGTTTTTGAGGGCTTAGTGATGGAAACTTGAGGCCCTAAGCAGTAGATTTCAAGGCCCTGAATATTAGAATTGACACGCAAATATTCTGGTTTGACGCCTCGCAAAATAACTAGCTTCCAGCTGTTGATCAGGGGCTGGATTGTATACGCCGCATAACTTGTGCCCTTTCGGGGACTGGAGCACTGTAAAGCCCGATCCCTCCAGTGGTGAACCGGTATGTTTGAAGAGATGGCGCTGATTGGTCAGAACGAGGGCTCTACCGCATACAAAGTAAGCAATCGCGATGTGTCATTTTTGTTAACATGTGCACTCCATCCATCCCTTCCCCGCTTCATCATCATTATCCATGTCAACCTCAACCTCCCCATGCGAGCCGCCACTAGTGGCCCCGCATCCCGCTTGTGATGACTGCTTTCGAATTGTTCACGATGCAATTACGTACCGAGCTGACCAGATATCCCCAGATCTCCCTGAAGCAGCTTGGGATGCGTCAGTCGTGTTCCACACCCCGTGCACAACATGTGCGACCCGCTGTCCGCCAGACACGCAACTGTGTGTCTCTTGTCGCCATTTACGCTTGCCCCACCTCTCGTTCTGCCTCCCTCTCAAGGACCAGCCACGCATGCTCTCCATCCCTGAGCCAGCACCAGAAAGTATCGAGACATGTGTTTCTTGTCGGCTGTTTGACCGCATATCCAAGGGCGAGCACTCTCCCATCGGGACAACCTTGAGTTTTCCGCTGTATCTCTCGGCTACCAAATGGAGGGATCAGGAGGTCCAGTGGCGTGTCAGGGGGAAAAGCAACTTGTCTTTCTCGGATAACGGCTGTGCTTTTATCGTCGTCCACGCCAACAACGGCAGAACCACGATGCGGGAACCCGTTGGAAGAACCATCGAAGATTGGACGCCCTTGGCAGACGTCGTCAACGACTGCCTCGCAAAACACGCACACTGCGGTAAATCGGGCCTCAGACTCCCCCCGAGTTTTCGGGTCGTAGACACAGTACAAAGCCGCATAACCGCATTACCCCCGCCGGCTGGCTATGTCGCGCTGAGTTATGTGTGGGCCCAGGGGCAAGACGGCTTGATCAGCAAATCTACCAAAAATACCATCCACGCATACTCGGATTGCCTGGATTTCTCGTCGTTGCCCTGCGTCGTTCAAGACGCCATCGTGGCCTGTCGCAAACTCAATGAGCGGTATCTCTGGGTTGACCGATATTGCATTGTTCAAGACGATGACAATGACCGAGCCGTGCAAATAGATGCCATGGCCAACATCTACTCTGCCGCCAAGCTCGTCATTGTTGCCGCCGCCACCAGCAGTCCGGGAATGGCGGGCATCAGCCAAGAGCGGAAGTTGCCACACATCAGTGCCACATTCTCGGGTTGCCGTGTCGATGCGCAGCGCAGCCACCTATTCGACGCAGTTCGCAAATCGCCCTGGAACACGCGAGGTTGGACATATCAGGAAGCACTTCTAAACCACCGCAAATTGTTTTTCACTGACTCCCAAGTCTACTTTGAGTGCGGTGTTCGCATTTGCCACGAAGAGAACATCACATTCTACCGTTCCTTTGACCTGTCCCTTCACGATAAACAGCACTATATCGGTGCCACGACTAGCCTGACTTATGATGACCTCAGCCATGGTCATGAGCGTATCAATACAGGCGTACGCCGCTATTCGGGCGAGCCTCCGCTGCAAGCGTACAAACGCCACCTTGGCCGTTATCGCGCTCGCAATTTGAGCAACATGTCCGATCTCGTCAACGCTTTTGCGGGAATTCTCGACGCCCTCTATGGGGAGCAGAGATCTTACCACGGCCTCCCGCTGTCAGATTTGGATCAGACTCTCCTTTGGGTACCGAGAATGACGTTCTGGATGCGACAAAACGAGCGTGAGGCCCTCCTAGTCCACGTGAAAGCGGCTGAAGCGACGTTCCCATCATGGTCCTGGGCTTCAGCTGCCGCAGAAATCCCGTCGTATACGGATGAGGAAAGCCCGTTCAGACATACGCTCTGTATGTGGTTCCGGCCTGTTCTTGGATCAAGGGGCAGCGATTTGAGGCTGGAGGTGATAGGTACTCACGTGGGAAAGGGGAAACCCCCAAATCGTGTAGGAAACCAGACACAAATAGAGGCTTCAAACCCCGTCTCTACACTGTTGGAGACTCTCGGTCCACAATGGCAGCGCCACGCCAATATCTGGGCTGGCATCTTCAATACCGACAGCCTCGAATCCTCATTCGAAGACGCCGAGTCGCGCATCCTCGCCACAATCCCTGCCCCTGACCGCGCCAAGCCCCAGCTCCTCCGCAACGGCTCGCTCATCACCATCGCCCAGATTTCCCGCCTGAAGATTGTTCGGGTAGAAACACGCCCTTTTGGCTCGCGAATGGCAGCTGTTATTCATGATGCTCAGAGCCGCGAGGTGGGCAGACATGTTTACGATCACAACGACCACATCAGGGCAGAATTACTGCAGGGCGAAGGAAGTCACTTCTTTGACGGTATCGCCCTGTCAGTCAGTAGAGCGCCCTGGGAATTCAACAACATGCATATGATCAATTCGCTTCCCGAGGTGGCGGTTTACTGCAATGAAGAGGGGAAGAAGGTGGCAGGACAAGTGGTTAATGTCATGATCGTGAAGAGAGACGGTGCGTTTTGCCGTAGAGTGGGCTTGGCGATGGTGTATGAAAGGGCATGGAAAGAGCTTGAAGCGGGTTTTGAGACGGTTGTTCTGGTGTGAAAGGTGATGGATTTCGGTGGTTGAGGCATGGGATTTGGTCGCTGCGTGTACAATCTTACCCCTGAAAGATTGTTAGCGTGGGACTTGGTGAGTAACCAGTCAGGGTTTGTGTAATACATGAACAGCTGGGAAGCTATTTTGCGAGCCGCAAGCCCAGAATATTGAGGCCTTAATTCTGGTTTTTAGGGCCTTGAAATCCACTCCTTAGGGCCTCAAGTTTTCATCATAAGCCCTCAAAAATAGGAAGTAATGCCAGCAGCCAAGCTGTAAAGTTGCCGCGCGAACAATCTTTCAGGGGTTGGACTGTATTGTCAAGCCGCACCAAACATGAGCGAGAGTTGAAGCCCTGCTCCGGAGTGGCTCGAATGTTGGGCTGAGGACGTGCATCCAATCATGTAGCCCCTTTGGTGCGTCCAGGCCGTGTCTCCCCAGGTCCAGACATATCCCCCCCGCCTAGAGACCGGAAATGCCCAATGGCTGACCATGCACATTCACACCACCACGCCACACAGCCCAACAAACCATCGTGCACTGGGGTGCGGTGGTCGATTTCACCTCGCAACTCTCTTCCGGCATCCGTGCGGGAGAGTTAAGGAATTGCCTGTGCGAACTACCTGCGCGACTATTCAGGCCGCCATGGCCAGCACCGACACTCTGAACAATGCCCCGCTTGGCCACGACTTGGTCTCGGTGTTTGAAGAACTGACGACGACACATGCCCTCTGTCCTAACCGCGTCTGGGCAGTAGCCAGAGACACCCTCCCCGACTTGATGCCAGCTAACCCGTCTCTTCCCATGCCGGGCCAGGAACTTTCGTCCCAACCTCATGCCCAATGCACCTATTCTTTCTGCGAGCTGTCCCAGCGCGATTTTACCGCCGTCGGCCAGCGCCATGAATGTCGCAACCAGGCCTTCTGTTCTCGACTCCAGGGATTCTTCCCCCGACACTTGCTGGATGAGGCCGTCTCTGCGGGCACGTCAACCGTCTGGCATCTCTCGGGCCGTTCCATGCTTGCCCCGCCGCGCCCATTTCTCGCTGTCTCCCACGTCTGGTCCGACGGAACCGGTGCTGGAGCGTGGCCCGCTGGCGAGGTCAACAAGTGCTTGTTCGCCTTCTTCAAGCGCATGGCGGTGCAGTTTGATTGCGAGGGAATCTGGTGGGACACACTCTGCATCCCGTCGGAAAAGGTAGCGCGCGCCAAAGCCATTGGAAATATCCCGGCCAATTTCGAGAACGCGCGCGTTACCCTTGTTCACGACCTGTTCCTGCGCCAGTGCGAGTGGGTGGATGCGGAGCGAGCGTGCTTCGCCATCCTGATGTCCCCGTGGTTCAGCCGTGGGTGGACAGCTCTAGAGCTGATCAAGTCGAGAAAGGTCAAGGTCATTTTCAAGGGTGACGTTATCAAGGATCTCGACGAAGATATCATGTTTGACTATTGGCGTTCTGGTATCGGGACCGAAACGACCAAGAGTCATGAAAAAGCGACGACCATCATACGAGCCCTACGAGCGACCAGTGTCTATTCCTTGGATGATCTCCTCACAACCCTCGGATCAAGGCACACATCCTGGCCCAAGGATATGGCCATTATCGCAGGTCTATTAGCCGGCGTCAAGGTAACGTCTCCAATCCCGGGGAAAGACGTCTGGCAACAAGATATATACAAGAGGATATTGGTCCGAGATGGGCTCATTCGTACGAGGTACTTGTTCCACGAATCAGCAACCGTGGACAAAGGGTTTAGTTGGCGTCCTATCAACCTGTTTGATATACCCGTGGCTGATCAGTTCGTGCCACCGGCTTCGGTCACAAGTGGCGGAGATGTGATCGCACTGTGGCACGTAATTCAGCTTCCCAGTGGCATTGAAAACATGTGTGTTTGGCAAAGCACACATCCACTTCTCAAGGCTAGGCTGCATCGTGCACTTGCCAAACCAGAAGAATGCGTATTGCTGGCTGAGACGTCGTTCCCATTGGGTCTCGTCCTCGGCCCACAACGAGTAGAACGTGTGCTGCTGGTACGAGGAGTGCAGAGATCAGACCTATCTTACTTCTGCTGCCAGCGAATTGGTGTGTTGAATTTGAAGCTGCCGTGGGAATCGGACTTCTTTTCAACAAAGGCACGTTGGGTCAAGACAGCGGTGCGAGTGTTGGGCAGTTCAGGGGGAACATCGGAGCTCGGTCGACCTGCTTGGGATGTTGTGCAGGAAACTCTCACAGATACGGTTCGCGACCTACTCGCCGAGGAGACTCAAGTATCACAGGCAGTCACTGAACCCACGCAAGACGCCTCCGAGGCTCCGGAGCCCCTCGAGGCTAGCAGCGTGCTCATATCCGCATCAAGAGAAGGGGACTTCGACAAGGTCGCCAGATGTTTGCATACCTTAAATGCAGACCCAAACACCAAAGACGAATTCGGCTGGACACCCCTGCACCACGCAACCTGGCAAAAACACGTCAGGGTGGTGGAAGCGATTGTCGGCGCCGGCGGAGATGGCACACTTCAAGATGGCCTCGGCCGACATCCTCTCCATCTCGCGGCAGAAAGGGGGGATTGGCCCACCGTCAAGGACTTGCTAATCGGCAATGAAAAGAAACTGCTAGAGCTCCGATGTGACCGAGGACGAACCGTTTTGCACTACGCAGCTTGGGGCGGATCTGTTCACGTGGTTGAGGCGATTCTTCAGCAAGCGAAAAGGCACCATGTCTCTCTGACGGAGGCTAGGGATGATAACGGTGACGCGGCTCTTCACGTGGCGGCAGAGTGCGGATTTGCATACGTGGTCGCGATGCTGCTGTCGGCGTCAACTGTGGGGGAGAGCAGAGTCCCCTCAATGGTTGACGCAAGGCGCAGAAACGGCTTCACGCCACTCCACCTCGCCGCCATCCATGGCCATAGAGGGGTGGCACATGCACTCCTAGACGAGGGTGCCGACATCGAGGCCACCGATGGCGTTATCGGTTGGACACCGCTTCATTGCGCTGCCGACAACGGTCGCAGTCGAGTGGTTTCACTTTTGCTAGAGCGTGGTGCGAATGTCAATGCCCAAGATGGCGAAGTCGGTTGGACACCACTTCACCTTGCAGCCATGAGAGGACACCAACGAGTGGTCCAAGTGCTACTCGAGAAAGGAGCGGACCAAGAGAGGGCGGACAAGTATAGCTGGACTCCCCGGCTTTTTGCACAGATGAGGAAACACGAGCAAGTTGCTGAGCTGTTCACCGTGGCAGATCTTGGCGCGCAAGCCGAGAAACCTGGATGGACATCGCTCCATTGTCTTGCCATGGACGAAAACGAGGGTGTCACCAGGTTTCTTGCCCGTAAATTGACCGAAGACGAGGATAAGCCAAAGTCTACCGACAGCGAGGAGGATAGGACGGTCCTAGAGCCGGCGGGCTCCCTTTCAGACAACAGCACCAATGTCAATGAGAAGTCTGTCGGTGGCCGGTCCTCCCTTCTTTTAGTCATCAAGAAGAATTGGTCCGCCCTAGCATGGGCTGCTGAACATGGACAGGACGAGCTGGTGGAATCGCTTTTGGACAATGGATTCGACGTCAATGAGAAGGACGCCGAAGGGCGACCCGCTCTTGTTCTAGCCATGAAGCAAGGACACGACACAACAGTCAAGCTCTTGCTGTCAAGAGGAGCTGAAGTACCCGATTCAGCGATGAGCGATGCTGCCCGTCTTGGCCACGTCGGTATAGTCCATGTCTTGCTTGACCATGGTGTTTCAGCATGGGGTGTCCCACGAGACAAGAACCCAGGGCTGTTCGAAGAGTTGACGCCGCTGCAAATTGCTGCTCAGGAAGGACACGCTGCAGTTGTCGAAGCGTTGCTAAATAGGGCACCAGGACTAGACATTAACAAATCAGTACGTCGGGGATACAAGGTTGATAGGGCCGTTTCTCTTGCCGTCCAGAGAGGGCACGTGGCAGTGGTTGAGCTTCTTGCCAGCCGAGGCGCCATTACGAACTTTGATCGGGGTGAGAGACAGTGGCCAATCCACGATGCGGCAGGTAATGGCGACGTGCCCATGGCCCGGCTTTTACTCAAACTGGGTGCTAGTGTCAACCAGGCAGGTTATGACTACACCACCCCCCTTCACGATGCTGTTTCGGGACGTCATGTGGATATGGTCAAGTTCCTGCTCCAGAATGGAGCGTATGTGGACGCTGTGGCTATTACAACGGCTTGGGGAACCGGTGCTCCGGATCAGTATACGCCGCTGGACTTGGCGCAAGGGTGGCATAAGAATGAGGAAATTGCGAATATCCTGTTGAATCACAAAGAACAACAAAAGAGGACTGGAAATATTGTGTGATAAGTAGGTACCATTGCCGGTACGTCTCACGCTGGCATCCTTTGCCTCACTCTTCCCTGGTGGTTGCTGACCTCAGTTTGCTTTGCTACAGATCATCTCAACAATCTTCCACGGCATGTATATCACATTATTAGTTTTTAATTTCTAGCTTTGACATGATTCTTCTTTCACGAAACGCCCTCCAGACAATCTAGAGGATTTTCTCTCTCTCTCTCACAATTCCTCGTCTCCCAGCACCTTCTGTCCTTCCTCGACCTGAGATTTCACCAGTGCACACTTGGCCAATACTACCTCCTTGCAGACATCGGGCCCGTCATTCCCCTTCTTGCAAACGGTGTCGGCCGACGTGCCCGGTTTCACGGCGACGCGATGCTCATGTCCCGGGCCAGGCCACTTCATCCGCCACTGCACCTTGACATCGTCGTCGGCCGTCTTATCCGCCTTGAATCCCGGCCTCGTCAGGCACTGCGTTCCAAACGGCGTCATGACACACGACGTGGTCGGGTGACACAGGTTCTTGCCCACGGTCGGGTTACACGTGAAGCATCCCATCTGGTTGACGGGGATGGTAACATTCTGCACGAATGCCGCTCCGCCCACTGCACCGTTGAGGAGGAACCTCGCCGAGCAGCTCAAGCTCTTGGCCTGCGCAGCGTCTTCGGCCACGACAACCTTCTCGTCAAAGGTCACGGTCGAGCCGCTGATCACGGTGATGTCGGCCGGAGAAAACGTCAGGCTCAATCCCTTGTCACAGGACACAACCTCGGGCTTGATGGTGACATCAAGATTCCTCAGGCCGCTGACAATCGCCTTGGACACGTCACTGGCCGCCGAGCCAATAATCAGCCCACCCGTCGCGCGCGTGACCGCCGTAGCCTGCCCCGCGCCATCTAGATTCTTGACATTGACAGCAATGACCCGGATTTTCTTCCCCACTAGCGAAGTAATCGCCTGCGCGAGCGTGTGCCCGCCGCTCGGATCATGGCTCGTCTCATCACCAACGAGAACCACCATGCGGCTGCTCCCCTCGCGGAAAGCGATGGCGCCATTGGAAACTTGCCACAGCGCGTTGATCCAATCCTCGGGGTCATCACGGCCCAGGTCAGCCTTGAGCGAATTCACGGCCTTTTGCAGCGCCGAGCTGTCGGCAGTAAGGCCCTGGTCCACCTTGAAGCCGTTGGGGTCAGCAAGGTCGCCGAAGCTGACGACGGCAAATTCGGCACCGGGTTGGGCCCCCTTTACCGTGGAGATGACGGTGGCGAGGTTGCTCTTGATGTTGGCGAGCGTGGAGGACATGCTGGCAGTCACGTCGACAAGGAGGACCACATCAGGCTTGGGGGGGATTTCGGGCGTGGAGACGACTTTCTTGATGAGGAAGGAGAGGCCTGGGTCCGAGGTCTGGTTGACCGAGGCGGGGGAAACACCTGGCCCGGCGAGGGCGCGCCCCAGGAGACCGAATGCCACGGTGAAGAGGGAGAAACGCATTTTGACAACCTCGATTTTATCAAATCTATCTCCCGCGATGTTGCTGAGGGGAGAGAAAGTCGGGCATAGTCTGACCTGGACATCTCCCAGTCTTTGTATCTTGCGGGGATACGCGCCGACACAAAGTGGTTGGACAGCATGCTGCCCCTCTTCTCAAGGCTGGCTGAAACTGCGGTGAGCCGAGACAGCATCCCAGTTGGGCAGGCAGTGGCTGGCTGAACTCAGAGCTTGCAGGCTACAGCACGCAGCCGTCGGCGTTTGGGTCGTCGCACAGCGCTGTTTAATTGGTCAAATTAAGGCCACTGCGGGTGCTGAATCCCTTTTCACTGGGCATCGTCCTCGCATGTGGCTGGCTTTGTTGTTGGGCTGCAGCCAAGAGGTTCCCATTCTGCAGTTTTGGGGAGCGGGGAAATCCGCGCCTATGCATTCCAGAGGCAGACATGGCTGGAATTTGTCTGTTCCTATTGGCGAGAACGGCAAACCTGCGAGAAAAACTTGTTCTACAACATGCGCCCTCATCTTCATCGCCGCATTATTGGTCAATACAAGGCGATCAGGTGATTTGGCATTTTCACTGCTTTCATTTGCCATCTTTCTCTGAATCAGGGTTGAGTCACACCAAATTCAAGAAGAAAAAACGGGAAAGAAAAAAAAAATCAAATCCAAATTGATCGAGATCCCAATTACCTAGGCATTGGCCTGGGTCCACTAAATATGGCGGAAAAGTTACGGATCAAGTCATCACAACATCGTAGCGCAATAAGTACATGAATCATGAAACAGCTGGGAAGCTGTTTTTTTCGAGGAGTCAAGCTTGAAGAATATTTTAGGCCTCAATTCTAACGGGACATTCAAAGCCCAGAAATTTACTCCTTGTAGCCTCAACTTTTCATCATTAAGCCCTCAAATATATATATATTTATATAAAGAATAGCAGCATCAGCCAAGCCGTAAAGTGCCACGAACAAATCTTTCAGGAGTATGTTGGAGGCCAATCTTGGTATCAACCCGACATCGCGGTGGCCAAAGGTACCTACCTAGGTACCTATGTATGTATGTATGTATGGGAGGCGATCGGCTGCTCGAAATATGTAGGATGGTGACCCAATATGATTTTGGCAAATCTTTCTCCAAACTTTGGGCCCGTGGTATATGGAGCGAAAGGGATGCAAAACTGGTACGTATCCTGCGGTCCTGACGCAGGTAGATAGACGACATGAAGGGTCGGAAGCGACGGAAGCGACAACAAACTCGTTGAACTCTTGGGACGGGACCTCTGCTCCGAGCCCGCAGCCGTGTTGCTGGAAATTCTACCAGGTTCGAGGGAGTAAAGGGTGTGTCGGTGAGGGTTAGGTGTTGATCATGGCAACATATGATACACTAAAGTTGTTCGAGACACTAACCAGAGCACTGGCTGCGATTACAGGCGATTGCATGTGCATCTTGGTCTTGATCTGCTGCAGAGTGGGGGGAAATATAGTTCTTTCCTTGGTTAAAATCTTGGGATTACGGTACAATGTATAAAATGGCCTCTCGATTTCCTTGCTGGCAAAGCTCAATGGCATCTGGCTCATCCCCTTCACTAGTAAGGGAATGGTCCCCGTCTATAGGGGCAGCCCAAAGACAGCTAACCAACACCAGGACACAGTAATCCACGCCAAAAAGCTACCCGGGACGGACAGCTCGGATCCAGCCCCGGTAAAAGTCGGGCTCGGCGCCGTGGGCGGGTACGGCTCTCCGGTCTCAGCACCTGTCGGACACCCGCCCGTCTCGGCCAGTGAGCCGGCGCAGGCAAGATAGCGTCGCGGATCGACACAACGGTCGAGGTACGGCAGCTCGTTTGTAGGGCGGAGGCCGACGAAAGCGCCGTCGCGCAAGTAGAGCTGACAGACGGTGCGCACAACGGGCTGGCCCCCGAGATTGATGCTAAGCGTGGTGGCGTACGTGGTCACAAAGGCAGCAACTGAAGGGTCCGTGGCCTGCGTCCGCAGCGTTTGCACATCTGTGTTGTCGTAGGACGGCGTCAAGCCCGACAGGGTGTGGACCGTTGTGTAATGGAAGGTGCTTTTGCCAGTGCAGGACGGCGGACTGTCAATGGTGACGGCAACGTGGTACGTGGTATTGATGGTACTGGCCGCTATGCCTGGCTTGGTGGGGCACTCGAGCAAGTTCAAGTTACAGACGGCGCCACCAGGGGCAAGGAAAAAGGTGGTAACCGAGACGACGTAGCTGGCACCGTCCTCTCGCAGCGTCGACTTCTCCGTTGTTGACGCTGTACTGGTGGTCGAGACTGGCCCGGTTGGCGAAACCTTGGTCGTGTAAATGATGGTTGAGCTAACAGGCGAGTAGTAGCTGGGAGCCACCACCACGTAGACCGTTGACGTCCACGCCACGGCCGAGCCGAAGCAGCAGAGGCAGCTCCAGAAGTGCGATAGTAACATTGTTTTAGATAGAATTTGGAGGTTGGGATCGTGATGCTGCATGGCGGGGGGGGGACGCGGGGCGTATTGGGCACCTAAGGATTGTATGCAATTAGTAGGAAATCCCAGCATGACACTAAAGGGGGAGACAAATCCCAACGTGCAGATAGCCCACCTCTTTCCCGTGATCCGTCCATATCTCCTACGCCCCAGCCACAGACAACTTTAGAAATCATGTCGATGCGTCGCTTCTCAATGGCGTGGCTGCTATCTCTCACTATAGCTCACCTGTTGCTGTTGCGGCCCGTCTTGTGTTGGACCTACACTGCCTACGACCAGGCGTTTATCCCGACCGGACCCGTAACGCCAACATCGACGTCCATCAACACGACAACACTCCCAATCTACAATGGGGTCCATATCTTGGTCACAGTCACGACCCTGTACCTGAGCCCAGGAGCGCGTGCTTGCCGTCCGTCCAACCAGACGGGATGCGTGCCCGCGCCTTCGGCTATGCCAACGCCAAACGTCCAGACGACGACCGACTTATTCTTCCCGCGCGTCGTCGCCAACCCGCCCTCGTGCACCCAGACGGCCTTCCGCTACACGACAGCCCAGACTATTATACTCGAGGGCTTAGGAGGCGGCTTCGGCTTCGTCTCCAACCTCAAGCCCCAGGCGACCCAATCTCCCCAGCTGCTTCTAGCCACGACATATGTGTCGACCATCAGCACTGATCTGGACGGTGCAGTCGCGACGACGACCAAGTGCGACGTCTATCTACGCAGCGACGCCGTGACCGCGACACAGTTCCTTGTAGCCTCCCGAGAGGCATATCTCCTAGACCAGTGCGTCGATCCGCGCAAGTGGATGTGTGAGGGTGCTGCGGCCGCCACTGGCGGGTGTGCTGTGGTCGGCGGCGATGGGTATCCGCCCGCTTCAAGGACCGATTCGTCGCAGGGCAATGCTGGCGCCGTCACTCGGTCATTTCCTTTTGCTGCTGTTGCTGCTGCTGCTTCTGCCATCTGGGCTCTGTACTTGATAGTCGCATGACTTCCATAAAAGGGTATCCAGGGTACGGGATCCTGCGTCAATATACTGGGGGAAATACACAGTTGTGTACTCGCTCACCCTGTCATGATTACATGATTGGCGCAAACAATGCTCGCTAATGCGCGGGATGCCCGCCTTTCCAATACTTTGTCTGTTCTCAGACTGCCTTGCCCACGTTGGAGACGGCGATTCGACGCCACTTGGCAGGGGTTGGCTGCATCGGCATGTCGCTAAGCCCGACAGTTTCCTCTTTCGGTCGGTCGCGCTGAGGAGGGCAACAGTCATCTGCATGTCTAAACCAGACTGCTGTGGATTGCTTGTTCGCGGGAGTGCAGGGCGAGTTATCTCGATCCGCACCCTCATCAACATACGTCTGAATTCTGAGATTGCCACACGCCATGGTCAAACAGACAAGCGACGAGGCCGCTACAGAGGTGAGGAGTCAAGACGGGCCACGGGGCACACCATGGACTCCTGGTGCTGTCCGAAACCTGCCCTGGTTTGCCCTTCTCGCTCTGCTTGGGGCAGTGGTGTGCATGGCCGGTGCTATCGCCGTGCTCGTTTCGTCCAACGGGCAGAGGACCGACAGTTGGCCGCGCGAGTCGACACCCGTCAAGACGTCAGTGCTACTCGCCATTCTCGCGGCCCTGTCCAATGCTTACCTGCGCTTCGCCCTGAGTGAAGCCGGTACCGTTGCGTGGTGGGTTATGATGCTGCGGGGCGGCACCCTCAACGACGCCCACCGATACTGGGAGTACCAGACAAGCACTCTCTCTGCCGCCCTCGCTGGCCGCAACACCAACCGCGTCGCCGTAGCCTGCCTTTCAGCCTTGATGCTGCTCGCCATCGCGCCCCTGCTACAAGCTGCCTCTTTCGAAACCGTCGAGACCCTGACAAGCTCGGTGGATGTATTAGTCGAGCTGTCCTCGGATGCGCCTCTTCCCCCGGGTTGGTCCGGTGTCAGAGTGTCACATTCTGTTGTGGCCGCGTGGCTGACACCGGACTTTACCGCGGTTCTCCGCGACTTTAACAACCAGACGGCGATCCAGCTTCGGGCGTTTGGGAACCAGTGCACTGGCGAGGGCACCAACTGTCGCGCCATTGTTGTCGCACCGGGCTGGGACGTCGACTGTTCGACCAGCTACGAGCCCTACTCATTGCTGTTCAACCCCAGCACCGCCGTCGTTGGCTACGCCCAAGTAGACTTCACGACGCTCACGCCCGAGGTCATCAGCGTGAAAACGGCATACCGGACGAGCCCAGACCTCTCCGGTCTGCTGGTCGTGCGCAGCTGTCGCCTGCGCGCCGCCTTGGTACGCTACCCGCTCGAACTCTCCGGAGGCCAGGTGAAACTACCGGGGCGTGCGCCGTCGACACGCAACGACACGGTCCGGTTATTGAATATACTTGGTGAGTTCCAGGGTGCCGGTAATAGCTTGCCATCGACCTTTGGCGGCATCGCCCTCGCCGCCAACGCCCTCTACGGCAGTAATGTGACCATCGGTGTCGTCTCTGGCCTCTACACGCTCGGCTCACAGGGCATCATGGGCTACACGTACATCGATGAGGCCAAATCGGCAATGAGTGGCTACAGCGGAACCGTATGGCGTGATCCGGGCCCGGACATCATCAACGCCATCCGCGAGATGACCTTCCGTTCCGCCTTGGTCACCAGCGCCGCCAACCAGACGCGTCCCCGTCAGCTCGCATCAGAAGGTTCTCAAACTGTTGTCACGGGCGTATACCGCTCTCGTTATGGTTATCTTGCTGCTGTCTTGGTACTCGACTGTCTCTTTGCAGTAGCCATGGCGCCGCTCTTTAGCGGATGGTGGACTCTCGGTCGCAGCGGCACTGGAAGTACCCGCGGATACACGCTCAGTCCTGTCGAGACGGCACGCGCCTTTGCTGCGCCCCTGCTGGCTGACTCCCCTGAAGTTGCTGATTCCAACGCACCCATGGCTCGCGTCTTGGATCGTGTCGGCTCCCGGGAGGTGCGCTATGGTGTGTCCGGGGGCAAGCTTGGTATCTCAGAAGCTGATAGTGTGCATCCGCCTCTTGCAGGTGAAAGGTATTGATGCCATCTGTCCAAGGTATTGTGTCGCTGCAATCATGCCGCCATGCTGTGCAATCCGAAACCGAATGATAATCGGACTCTCGCAGGCGATCAGACGTCTTGCTGGGTGACCGGGGATGAGGTGGGCATGGGGCTGGGCGTGAGAGGTTCGGAGAAGTCGATCTAATTGGGTACCTATGGCGCTAGAAATCGGGGTGGTAAAGTTATAGTTTTCCTCTGGGATCTGGCTCTCAATTTTCAAACGATGAGAATCAATCATTACGAACACTACGGGCAGTCTCGAGACATGGATGGTCGATGAAGACAGAAGCAGATTTGAAAGCAGTCGAAGGGGAGCCAGGAAGATTCTCCAAAACCCCCAAAGTTAGGTGTAGGGCGTTAACCGTCGTAGCTTCCAAAACTGATGTCCCGCCACTGCCAAACCGCTCTTCCCATCAGCTCCCAGCAAAGCCACCCCGACTTCCAACTGAGCTCATACTCGGGTGGTTCGTTTGGCCCACTCGTTGTCCACGCATGGGCCCCATTCTGTAATACTCTTCTGGAATATTCATAGCCCAAAGCACCGCGTTTGAAGGGTTGACGTGATGGAAGTTGCGCGCCCTTTTGAACAGCTGCCATGTCTTTAAGGGGGCCGGGACAAATAGCAAATGAAGTTGACGCTGCTGTTGTGTGCCGATAGAGCGAGGACCACGGGTCGGCACTAGATTCTTCAATTGTAATGCTTCAATGCCACCACATTACATACCCCCGGAAGCTCAGCTGTCAATCGCGCATCACCTGATGACAGCTCGCGTCTAGCAACTGCACCATCCAACTCCTCTCTCGTCCTAGCCTGACCCCGTGGAGAAGGGTCTAGTTCCGCCGTAGGGGACACCACCCTAGAATCCGCCTCGATGCCCCTGAACGACGATGAATCGAGTTCTGGATGCGTGTCCCTCCCTCCGTGCCCGCCGTCGTCCCTGCTCTTGGCCACGGCCGTCGCATCCAACTCACTCTTACCCAGGCCAAAACCAGTCTGGCTCTGAGTTCCCTCAGCAGACCTTCGCTTCTTCCTCCATACAAACAAGTCCAAGGTGAGCAGAGCTATAGTCCCCAAGGCGGCACTCACGCCGATTCCTGCTTTGGCTCCCGTGCTAAGACCACCGTTTGATGTCGCGACCCCTTCGGCATCATCGTTAAGCTTCCCCAGGTCGGTCGATGTGCTGGGCCTCCGCGGCACATCCGGCGTCGTAAGGTTGCCCACGCACTGGTAACCCCCCTTGACAATCTTCTGGAAGAAGTTTTGGTCGAACCAAGAGCAGTCCATCGATGGTGCGCCAATCACCTTGAAGTCGCCTGTGACCTCCCGGAGAGAAAAGAGCTCGACATTGGTAAAATTGCCCTCTAGAAAAACCTGGTCAATACGGCGCGCCACGTCGGCCGTAAAGTTCAACAGCCGAGGGTTCTGTCGAACCGTCAGGTCCTTGGCATAGGTCAGGCGCGGCAGGCCAACATCGTTGAGGACCGAATTTTCGCCGATGAAGAGGCTGGCATTGACCGACTCGAGGCGCGGTAGGTGCAGCTCGGGTATCAGGTTGTTCGAAAAAGTCACAGAGCTACCGCTGCGGACCTCGCGCAGCCTCGGGAACTCGACATGGACCAAATTTTTGAACATTGTGGTATCCCAGCTTCCTTTCCCCCAACACAGTAGCGAGACGGGGGAATACAGCCTTGGCGTCCTGTCCGTTGTCATTGATCAATATGGCCGTCGCCGTCTCGGCAGCAATCTCAACGAGCTCCAAGTCAGCATTCCTAGAAATCTGGAGGTGGAGAATGTATTCTGGCGTTGGGCATGCGGGCCGTCTCAAAGTTATTGTCCTGCATGGACACGGTCGCGTTGAGGTCAACAACGGGGGAGTAAAAGGCAGTCGCCCTGTTGTTCCTGATGGGAGCTTCGGATCCGTCCCGGTTATTAGTGTCCAGCAGGCCACGGACCGCCGCCACATTGAGATAGAGCGCTGGGAAGCGAGTGCCGGTGTTCGCCAGACGCGCCGCATCAACCACGGTGTTGGGGCCCAGCGATAGACTCAGGCCCTGGAGGGTACCGCCGACTAAACCTGACTGATGAACTCGAGAGCCGACAGCGACACGTTCATGACACCCGCTTCGACACCCACTTCGGTGCTGCTGGAGATGGACGGGTATCGTCCAAGGAAGAAGGTCCGCGAGATGTTGCGCAGGGTGTCGCTGTGCAGGTACGTCGACTGGCTGGCCGACCACTGGGTAATCTCGAGGCCGCCATCAATCTTTTACCAGCCCGTCAGGTCCGCCTCGCTCGTGTTGGTGACGACCACATAGCCATTGGAAAAGTGTATGCATTTTGGCACTTGGGCGGGCAAGTTTGTCGGCGTTGCGGTCAGGACAAGCTGGCTCGAGCATGATTCTGGAACGGGCGATGAGCACAAGAGACGGTGAGCAAGCGGCGGCAGGCCGCCGCGAAGCGCGAGATGGCTTGGGGCAAGCAGGGAAGGAACATACGGGCGTCCACAACCCGGACCCGCGCAGTGAGCGCGAGTAGGAGTGAGGAGGAAGGAGGAAACCGCCGCCCGACACCACATGGCGATGGCGGTGGCGATGGCGATGGTGTCACACGGGCACACACAATTGACGAGAAGGTGGGCTCCAACAGCTTTCCCAGGGCATGGCGGCCAGCTCACTGGCTTTTGTAAAAATTCCCTCACGCCCTTTCCCTCGGGCGCCAGCGATGCGCGCCCAGCACTGCCAAGATCGATAGTTTTGCGCGCTGCCATCCCAGAGCCCTGCCGGTTCCAGAGCGCAGTCTGGAGTAACTACAGTCCAACCCCTGAAAGATAGTTCGCGCAGTACTTCACGGCTTGGCTGCAGCTTCCGGGCCAACCTCCCCCGGCATTCTTTTCTCCTTTTAAGGGGTCATGATGGAAACTTAAGGCCCTAAGGAGTAAATTTCAAGGCCCCAAATATTAGAGTTAAAGCCTAAATATTCTAGCTTAACCCCTTATTCTTTTCTACTTTTAAGGGGTTATAATAAAAATTTAAGGCCTTAAGGAGTAAATTTCAAGGCCCTAAATGTTAAAGTCAAGGCCTAAATATTCTGGCTTGACCCCTCACAAAATAGCTTCCCAGCTCTTTTGTATTGCACAAACCCCTGCTGGCTCACCCTTCCACCCGATCACGTGGTCTAACGTTGTGGTTAGAGCTGTGGCCCCCGCCCATGAATGGCACGGGCCTTGGACGGTTTCGTCACGTCAACAATCAGGCGTAGCTACGAGAACAGCATGCGCCTCCTCTCAGAGCAAGAGATCGAGGTCATTTCGGCATACCCCCTTGACTGGGATGACCTTGATCGAGTTCGGGCTGAATTGCGGGCCAAAACGAACAACATCGAAGCGATTTCCAGTCTTTTGATCAGATTGATCGGCGCCCGAGCGGCGTTCAACCTCGAGTATGGAGCCGGGGCCGGCAGCCTGGCAAGCAGGCTGGTCGCAATCCATCCATATGTAAAAGGCGCAAAACTCGGTCCATTTCTCCAACTCGCCCGGCATGTGGTCGACAAGTCTCCCGATACCGCAGTTTGGGCCGCCGTCTTTGACCTTGTCGACGCCCTTGGCCGGATAACCCCTCCGCGGTCAGCCGGGACCGGAAGCATCCCACCTACCTTCCTCGGAACGCCGGTCGCGAGGAGCTCGAGCTGGCTCGATGACAGTGAAACATGCGACAGAGTGGAGCGCGAGCTCTTCGGTGAGATTAAGAGGTGCACCTTCCGTGGCGTGAAGGGTTTTTGGGACAGGTTTTTTCTTTGCTCCGGGGAGCAGAGGACAATGTTGAGGGGCGTGTTGACGGCACACAACGGAAAGAAATGGGCCGAATTCCCTTCCACCTGCGACGAACAGTTGGTCTGGCGCTGGTTTCGATCCCTCGAAGACCGCTTCTTGACCACCTGTGGCGCGCCGCACAAGCTCCACACGACCAACACGGCCAACCAGTTTAGGGAACGAAAAGGCCAATTGGATCTCTTCTTCCAGAAAGCGGAGAAGGGCGCGAGCACCTTTGAATACAAGGACATCCTTGTGGTTGGCGAGCTGAAAAAAGCAAACGACACAGGCCGGTTCAAGACGACGCTGCTCCAGCTGGCTCGCTATGTGCGAGGCGTCTTCGCCGACCAGCCAACGCGCCGCTTCGTTCACGCCTTCTCACTCTGCGCTTCCACTATGGAACTCTGGATCTTTGACCGATCTGGGCCGTACAGTTCGGGGCCTTTTGATATCCACGGCCAGCCCGACAAGTTTGCACGGGCTCTTGTCGGGTATGCGACCATGGGCCATGATGACATGGGCTTGGACACCTTCATTGAGCGGGACATGGAGTGCGCCAATCAACGCCATGTTACGCTACATGACATGTCAGATGGCGGCGGGGAGGTGAGGATCCGGTTGACGAAGCCAATGGTGTATCAGCGAGCAATTGTGTGCCGGGGTACTACATGCTATGAGACGGAGGACGGCGGCGTTGCCAAATTCTCATGGGCGTCGGATAAGCGCAAGCTTGAAGTGGAACACCTTAGGCTAGCCGAAGAGCGAGGTGTCAAGGGCGTGGCCAGAGTGGTGGCACATGGCCGAATCACCACCATCGCGGATATGAGGAAGGATTTGGTATTTCCGAGCGCCCACCGGTTCCGAGAGGATACGGTTCACTTTGAGCCTTCATCCACGGCAGCGAGCTCCAAGACGGCATCAAGCCAGAAACGCAAGTCTGCGTCTGACAATGCATCCGACAATATTTCGGGAACAAAGCGGCAAAAGCCAAGCAGCAGCAATTCGAAAATAGTAGGCCACGAGTCAAGCGAGCACCACGCGCAGCTATCAAAGTATGAAAACAAACCAAGTCTATATACGCGGGCTGAAGAGCCGTGGGAGAATAGGATTTACTCCTGCTTGGTGGTCTCGCCCGCTGGTCGCGTTATTAGCGATTTTAGAACGGCAAAGGAACTGCTGGAGGCGATCCGGGACGCCATCAAGGCGCACAGGTCTCTTTACATGGCCGGTAACATTCTCCACCGCGATATTTCCTCCAACAACATCATTATCACGGACCCAAACCAGGCGGATGGCTTCAAAGGCATGCTTATTGACCTGGATCTTGCCAAGGTCAGAGACAGCGGCCCGAGCGGAGCACGACACCAGACAGGCACTATCCAGTTTATGGCGGTGGAAGTTTTGCGTACAGTCGACCACACCTATCGCCACGATCTAGAATCTTTCTTCTATGTGTTGCTGTGGATGTGCGCACGCCAGTCGTGGAGGAACGGCTTTGCTAGGCATGAGGAGCAACCACCTCAAGAAAGCCTTCTGCGCCGATGGGAGGTCGGTAGCTTCAAGTCAATCGCAGCGAGTAAAGCCGGTGACATGGCAGTGCACATTCGAGACATTATGGGCGAGTTTCCCAGAGTGCTAGATGCTGTCAAACCGCTCTGCTTGAGGATTCGAAAAATTCTCTTCCCCCTAGACGAGGAGGGAGATATGTTCTTTGGAACGCCCAGTGGGGATCCTGATCAGCTGTACAGGCCTATAATTGAAGCGTACGACCAGACCATAACCGGTCTATGACGTACAATAACTAATCGCAAGGCCTTTTACAATGGTCGGGACGCCCCCTACATAGGAATATACTGGCACTAATGCCGCTTGTACCACGGCTTGACTTATAAGTAGGATAGCCCAGAAAAGCGAGTAACAAGGCTTAAAAGCATATACGTGCCCATTGCTCTATAAAGGACGCCGGGTCTGTGGAATAGGCGCTGTGTGTTTGTTTGCAAAGAGCACGTCTATTCGTACTGTGGCAAGTGCCCCCCTATACTGTAAAAAGAGAGAAGATAGAGGGTGGGACGCTGGTATTTACACCAAAAATGCCTATCGCCATCGCCACCGCAGCTGTATCGTACAGTAGGTTTTAATTGTAAAACGCCTTGTACGGGTAAGCCCAAGGCATTCAAACTGGGGGGTCAACGCCTTGAAGATAGCTAAAGATGGCCTATAAAGGGCGGTCGGATGCCTTGGGCTTCTTTATATAAGGCGTCTTACAAATAAAACCTATCGTACAATACAGTTGCGATGGCGATGTCGATGGGCATCTTTGGTGTAAAAGCCAGCGTCCCGCCCTTTCTCCCCACCCTTTTTTACAGTACCGGGGGGGCGCTCGCTACAGTACGAATAGACGTGCAAAATGTGTTATGACTGTTCTTTGCATGTGCAAACTGACAGTTCGAATGCTAGGTATCAGTTAGTTGGGCGGAAGAGGCCAAGACATTCTGACCTTGAGGTACAAGACCTATTGTTGTGCGATAGATTAGGTAGGTAGGTAGGTAGGTAGGTACCGAAACTTCCATCGGTTTCCAAAAGAGACAAAAATTGTGTCAAATACTACCTGTGAAACCATTGAAAAAGGAAGGCGGAGAAAACGTTGGGCAATCCTTTAGGATTTCGGTCGTAGACCCTCTCTCTCTGGCGATGCATTGTGGGGTAAGGGCTTCCGTCTTACAGTTGGCTGGCTCTGGCTCTGACCCTGCTCCAACGGCTCAAGAAAGAGCACAACGAATATTGAACCTTATTTTTCTTCTTCTTTTTCTTCTTCTTCTTCTTCTTCAATATACATGTGTACATGCATACAACCCCTCCAAGTTGAGCGTGGAGCTAACCCTTGGTCATCCATCCCGAGTCGATCCGAGCTGAGCTGGGGCCTGGAGCAGCCGGTGTGCATCTGCTCAATGACTCCTCAATACCCGCCATCTCGCTCGACTCTCTACGCCTTCCCCTCTTCACTGTAGATGCGTCGCACATATGTCCGTATCTAAATACTTGGATACCTACCTATCTAGGTGTAGAGTGGGCGATGTGGGGCTCGGAAACACAAAGGAATTCCCCCTCACAAACCAAGAAAAAAAAGAAAGAAAGGAAAAAAAAAAAATCCAACATCCCGCGTATTCGTCAGTTAGGGCGGGTGGTTGATTTCCCCCGGCAGCACTGCAAGACTGCGTACATACAGACAGGCAGGATCACGGTATTTATGTACGGACCGAACTAGACTGGACGGGAAGAGCACATACATACATACTGCGTACTTCGAGCTGCAGCCCAGCGGCACGACCGACCCTTGCAGGGCGCGCGCGAGTTTGTTGCTGTTACCTAGGTAAGGTAGGGTAGGTATTCGTACGAGAAGGGTATGATGTTGCATTTTGCGCATGTGCACGGGGGTTGGTCGGAACATATCACCTGTCTGTCTGTCTGTCTGGCTGATTGGTTGGTTGGTTGGTTGGCTGGTTCAGGTCTTGGATCGGAACATCCATGGCTGGTTGGGACCTAGCATACATGTATGTATGCACATTGAGAGTCTACACCACAGGAATACTAGGTAGGAACCGTAGGATGGCGGTCGGCCGGGTACAGCGTCGCAGCCCAGCATGTATGTACAACAACTAGTACTTGACGTAGTAGTAGTAGTAGTAATACTAGGTACCTAAGATGGGCAAGATATGTATCGGTCGGTCGGCTTTCCTATTAATCACCTGCCTACCTAGAAAATACCAGCGGGGGTTTCTCGTGCTCCTCCAAACTCGAGCAATCTCTGTTGCTCTCTAACAATTGACTCGTATTAAGCCCCCCCTCCCACTTGCAAAAATAATGACAAACGCCAAACTCGAGTCCAAAGAGGAGATACCTCCCACAACCAAAACTGAACACCCCGAGGCAACAGCAATAACAACAACAACAACAGCTGTGGTATCCGAGGATGACAACAGTGAGATATACGTGCACCTCTCAGGATGGCGGCTCGTCGTCACGACATGCGGTCTGCTGCTCTGTTTGTATCTCGTCAATCTCGAGGTGACCATCGTCAGCACGTCGCTTGTCAACATTGCCAATGACCTATCGGGTTTCGACAAGTCGAATTGGATTATTACCGGCTATCTCATTACCTATACCGGCTTTATTATTGTCTGGACGAAATTGAGCGATATCGTGGGACGGAAACCAGCCCTCGCGGCGGCCATGACGGTGTTTTCGACCTTTTCAGTAGGCTGCGGCGCGGCTAGAACCGTTGACCAGCTGTAAGTGTATATACCTCAACTACCTACCTAGTTTTTTTTTTTTTTTTTTTTTCTTTAATACCCTAGAAATTTTCTAACCCCCCTCGTCTTAGTATCATCCTTCGCGCATTCCAGGGCATCGGGGCGGCAGGCACCTATTCCATGTCCATCCTCAGTGTCTACGACATGGTGCCCAGAGAGAAGCTGGCGCTGAATGGTGTCTTCATCTCGGCCGCCATTGCCACGGCAACCCTCAGCGGACCTTTACTCGCGGGGGCCATCACTTTGCGGTCGACCTGGCGGTGGATATTCTACCTGAATGCGCCCGCTGGTGCACTTGCCATTGGTCTTTTGCTCGTCGGGATTCCCTCTGGCTTTGGTACATCGTCGCGAAAAGGGGGCAGGCGGGAGAAGTTCAGCTGGCGCAGTCTCGGTCGGCTCGATTATGTCGGGGCTATCCTCCTCCTCGCAGCATCATTGCTCCTCGTGACGGCGCTTCAGCAGACAGCTCTCGACTTTGCTTGGTCGTCACCAGCCATCATTACCATGCTCGTCCTCTCGGGACTGAGCTGGATCGCCTTCTTCGCCTGGGAGTGGCACGTCACAGCCAGGGCAGATGATAGCAACACTACCATAACGATGAGCGAATCCGAAAACCAAGTCGAGCCCATCTTCCCGTGGAGGTTTCTCCGCAGCCGGCCCTGGGTCGGCATGCTTCTCATCACTTTCGGCGTCGGCGGACCCTTCAACGTCGCCATAGTATACCTCCCACAGCGCCTGCAAGCCGTGTCATCCTTTTCTGTCCTCGATGCCGGCGTGCGCGTGATTCCCTTTGCTGTCAGCGGTGCGCTAAGCTCTGCCCTCGCCAACTTTATCTGTTCGCGAGCCAAAGTCCCGCCACTGTACTTTCTCCTCTTCGGCTCGGGACTCACCACCCTCGGCAACGCCCTACTTTCGACCCTACCCGTCGACTCAACCAGTTTTCCCGGTGAAGGATACGCCTACATGGCCATCACGGCTGCTGGTATTGGCGCCACTTTTGGTATTCTCGTTCTCGCCACGCCTTTTATGGTCGAGGCACGCGATCTTGCCGTCGCTACCGGCGCCACGATTCAGTTCCGAGCTCTCGGGGGTGCAATTGGCGTCAGCATTGCCGGGAACATTCTCAACTCGCAGCTGCGGGACCATCTTCTCGACGGTAGGGTTCTCAGTCCCGACGACCTCGCTGCGCTGCTGGTCAACACGAATGTGATTTACCGACTGGATGCGGGACAGCAGACGGTGGTGAGAAACGTGTTTTCAGGCGCCTACCGGCTGCAGTTCCGGGCCATGTTGGCGTTTTCCGGAGCCCAGATTCTGGCCTCGCTGTTGTTAATCAAGAGGGGGAGGCAGATTCGGGCGGCCTGACCGTGCCTGTCTGAACAGGTAAGGCACCTACCTAGGTAGGTAAATTTAAGCGATTTTGTTGGCATCGGAAAAGTCGGTTCTTGTATGTCAAGAGGAGGTGACATTGGCGATAGGTGATAAGTGATAAGTGGGGTGGTGATGACGCGGTGGCGTAGAGAGAGAGAGAGAGAGAGAGAGAGAGAGAGAGAGGAAAAAGGGTATTTTGGGAGTGGGAGTGGGGGTGCAGACTGGACTGGAAAGGAGAATTAATCCAAGTGTAGGGTCCAATCGACAATATGTGAGCTGTCTGTTTGTGGTTGTAGCCAAACTGAATTTGTGTATCTCCTGATGCTGCTGTAACCCAACCTATCTCATCTCACGCTGAAAAATAATCATTGGCCAACCAAAAACCGGGATTTTGAAGAGGATGGATTCCTGACTGGACTGCCTTGTGATGTGAGATGAGATGCTTGGAATAACGTCCCGCATTGTGTCATGTCATTCCCTTCATGTTCAGAGACAAAGCTCAGTCGTATATTGAATAGGGGCTGTTGATCCTCGATTCCAAAGTTGAGTGCCTTGGATAGAGGAGAGAGAGAGTAATGATTCGGATTTGACATTTTTGAATCTCGTAACAGCTCGTACACTACTTGTATCTCCATACCAGATTCAATGCTGCAGGTGATTTCTTGAGTGGAAATCCCTTGCTTTGCCCACCAGTGCCACTAACTGACTGATATAAAACTCCTAATATAATAAACCGATGGGGGATAAGATCACAGTACACCACATTAGTAAATCTCCGACGGTAACTTTGAAATCTCCGAGCTGTGTCCAAGTTCAAGCCGACAAGATTGATTCATTCAAAACGTCAATACCACCAATTATTACTATCAGATCCTCAACTACCTAATTAGGTAATTATATCTACCCCGTATACCACTCCCTCTGTTTCGTCATCCAAACCAAGGACGTCCCCGCCATGAGAAACGGAAAGCAAACCTCTCTAAGGCCCGACGTTTTCCAGACGGCAAACTCGCCGACATAGAGCACCAAGACGCCGACAAAAGTCCACGTTGCGAGGTCGTAAACCGGCTGGTTTGATATGTAATATGCCGCGTACGCTCTGATCAGCGCCGTGTACAGGTTCTTGATCCCGTAGACGTGCGCGAGCAAGAGCGTCGGCGGCGGTCGTCTCGGCCCAGAGAATTGTTTGAGCGACACCGATGGCGGAGAGAGGTAGCAGACTAGGCTGTGGCCTGCCGCAAGGAGGGATTCCTAGAGGTAGACAGGACACAATCATGTTAGTCGGGTACCTTGATCGAGACCAGACTCGGGATATTTACAAGGAGGAGGAAATACGGCAGGTAGCCGGCTTGGGTGGATGGCAGCATGATGAAAAGTAAATCACTTTGCCATTCTCTCGATAGAAGAATCTTTGTGGTGAATTTTTATTCAAGTGGGTTGGAGGAATTAATCATTTGTAAGCCAGTCGTCGCCGTCATTTATAGCATGGTCTGGAGACCATCAGTGGGGTGAGGGAACATTGGTTGGTGGGTTGGTCAGACTTTAGCGCATCCTTTCTTCCTTTCGCCGAGTGGTTCGTCATGGTCGCCAATTAGATGATTAATCAAGGCCCTCAGACGGTAGGATCCGATTAGGTTACATCCAGGCTAAACCGGTGGGGAGAAAGTTGGACGACAAAAGACCTTCAGCATTTAGTTCTAAAGTTAATTACATCAAACAAAAAACATATCAATTGCCGAAATATCTAACGACAGCAATCCTGGCAGTCCTACAGACTAAAAGATATACTCTGCTGTCACAGTGACCGCGTGAGTCCGTCAATCTCGGCACAGTCTGGTAGAACACTGATTACGTAGGTAGCGGGGGGTCGACAGTCCTAGTACTCGTAGCGGACTCGACAACGGTTGTGACCTGGGTCGTCGTGGTAGTCTGCTTCAACGTCGTCGTTGAGGCCTTGATACGCGTGGTTGTGGCCTTGGAAGTCACCGTGGAAGCCGCCGCCACAACCTTGGTCGTGCGCTTTCTCCCCCCGCATGGCGATCGGAGGCAGGAGCAGGCGCTAGAAATAGATGCGGCGGGGTATTTTGACAGCGCCGTGGTGGCCCTGTTACGGCGATTGATGAACTTGACCCCTGGACTTCTGGTGGTGGTAACTGTCGCCACGACCGTGGTTGAATATGTAGTCTGGCGCGTTGTCTTGACGTTAAGAAGCGTTGTCGAGTAAAGGCTCGTGACGGTGACCGTGTCAGTCTTGACCCGGGTCCTGGATAAGTATCTCGTCAGCCAATGGCACCAAGCGAGGACACACAAAAGTACTCACACGACCGACGGAGAAACAGACTCGAGAAACTTCTGACAGAAGGGCTGGAACTCGCGTTGGTTGCTCTTGAGAAGGCGGAGCAGACTATCGTTGGTGCAGGCCGGCCCGGGTACCTGAGCCGCCGTTGTGATCGCAGAAACGAGCGAAGCGCAGGCCACGAGGGCCGAAAGCCAAAACGGTGTCATTTTCTTTTGTTGGTGACAGGAATGACTGGACGGACCGGAGTCTCGGGAGGCGGTTAAAGGTGACAATCGGGGCCGAACAACATGTTGAGAACGCACGCGCCGGGAACGACCAGCTCGCCCATCTTAAAAGAATCAGTAGGATTGGCTCAAATACCTTGTTGTGTTCCAGGCCCGGAAGCGCAAGCGACAAGACAATAGTAAAAAGCTTGGTGTTCCGCATCGATTCCCTTTTGGGAGAGAGGACCAGGGGCTGACAGCGGCAAGCCGGTCTGGAGGGAGCGATGGAGGCAGCTGAAAAACAAACTTGCATGGGATTTTCTAATTACGATGCGCACATTGACGATATGGAATTTTTCCCAAGCATGTCAGAAAGAGGAAGGGCATGTGGGTGCGATTTTGCAAGATTCGCATTCTTGAAAACGCAAGTCCGTGTCTGTCTGTCCAATATCTCGCCAATGCCCTCGATGAGTTCTAGCCTCCATCAAAATACCATCTTGATTGGGTTTATTCCATCACCTCGCCCATCCAACGCACAAAATACGTAGACCCTACTTCTATTTTTCTACCACACAACGGGCTTGTACGTGCACGCAAGCAAGATACGCAAGTCTTTACAGCCCTTGATTTGCACGTTCCAGACCAACCCACGATCAACCCTCCATATAATGCAAAGCCACACACAGCGCAACAGTCAAAGCAGGGCAACTCCCCTACGCGTAGATCTCCCAAGTGGACCCTGAACTTGACCCAAGGGTAAATACCTAGCTAACGCTATCTTCGATTCAAATTTAGTTAGTTGACCGG
>Ga0247765_1000540_pt1 | contig 28378 bp, 25 predicted proteins | sample UWRJL106311C6_FD_179949 | JGI IMG/M metagenome (GOLD analysis project Ga0247765, IMG submission 179949) | Plant litter microbial communities from Arlington Agricultural Research Station in Wisconsin, United States - UWRJ-L106-311C-6 | ecosystem: Environmental > Terrestrial > Plant litter >...
ATTTTTTTTTTTTAAAAAAAAAAAAAAAAAAAAAAAAAAAAAAAAAATGGCAAAACTGAGTTAATTGGAGCGACTCGGTGGAATGGTGGGAATGGTGGGCAGGAGGTTTCGCGACTTTAAGCCGACGAACCATTATTACTACAGATGGGAGGGGAGACGGAAAAAATTATCGGGATGAACAAAGGGCGCCGCGTCGAGGACGGGAGGCAACAAGGAAGCGCCTAGCCCTTGCTTTGGGACGTTTATATCTGCGTCCGGCGATTCCATAATGCCCTTTTGCTTAAGCATCTCCAGCACCTCGGCGACCCACTCTTGGCAGCGTCGAACCTGGTCAGCAGGAACGAGTCGTCTGGTGCCATCCCACTGCTTGGCTGGAGGCGGGATCGTCTCGCACACTTCCTTGACTTGGTCTAATTTGGCATGTGGCACCCAACCAACCGTTTGACTTGCAATGTGGGAGGGGGATTCCTTGGGGTCGTGGCAATTCTGCCTGATCTCCAAGGACCTGCCGCGCTGTATCGTTCCCATTACGTGGAAAAGATAGCCACAGTTCTTGTTGCTGTCCTTGATCCTGACAAAGATGGCATGGTGGTCACGATTGTAACCCACGTAGGATTCTAGGGATATGGGGTAGTGGGTTGCGAGACAGGCCATTGTGATAGCGTGCTATGCTATACGTTTGATTATTTGGTTGGGCACTTTTGTAAACGAGGTAGTACATGTATTAGCTCCATTTGCCTTCTAATATAACTACCCAGCCGAATTGAGGAAAAGGGAAAAAAACCAGGTTCTGATTTCACTTCCCACAATCAACGGTTGACTCATCATCCAACTCTCTTGTGACACCCGGGTATCTGTGACTGTGGGAGAGGGGGCCGACCAAACAAACGCGGGAAGAGCAATATATACGGCAAGACTGGAGTCATGTTGTTCATTGTTCCCAGTTTGATAGACCCCCAGATGCTCCAGCACCAAAAAGGCGACGACTGTGTGGGGAGAAGAGCGACGACGAGGAGAGGCACGCCGACTTGTGTGAACAAACAAAAGAAACAAAAATAAAAAGCAAAACAGCCAGGCTTTCCCGAGCCGCCGCCCTGGGCAGACGAAAACGCCTGGAACAAAAAGCCACTTGCATTAGGTGCATTTCCTTTTGCTTGTCCGCCCCCCTTTCCCACCCATCACACACCACCCAAGGACCACGGCTCCGCTACCCGGTATTTTCTTCGCCCGTATCCTCATCAACCAGCGGGCTCTTGTCCGACATTCCCGAGAATTTTGGTAGTCCATCCTTGAGGTCGACGACCCGCTCCGTGTAAAACATGTGGCATTGCGCCTGGAACGCGTCGCGCCCCTCTGGCGTATTTATTCCTTCGATCAGCGTCGGAAAGAGCAGGATCATGTTGCGCCCCTCGTCCATGATGGGCGTGCGACAGTAGGCGCACTGCACTTTGCATGGGAGATGATGGGTCGTCGACTTGGCTGTTGGGTCATACCAGCCGAGGTCGTGGTGGCCGCTAGTGAAGTTGATGTCTTCTTTGTGGAATATGGCGGCCCACTGGAACGGCGCCTGTCGAATCCCGTCAGCCCCATCATCCAACGTGGACGGGGAGTGATACGTAGGAGGCTTAAACTTACCCCGTGCATCCGCTGACAGGTCGTGCAGTGGCAGTACTTGGACGCTAAAGGCTTGTCCCTACTCAGCTGGTACTGGACGGCGCCACAGTGGCATTTGCCCTTCCACTTTACGGAAAAGTTATCATCTGACTCGTGGATCCGGTATGGGGCGCGGTGCTTCCACTGGTCTTGTTCGCGATCAGTCGATGATCCGGCCTGGTATTGATGAGGCTCGTTGCCATTGCTGCGCTTGTCGGCCATGGGTCCGTTTGGGTCTGTAAGTCTGGAGCAGGGAGGAGAGCTTCGGGAGAGAGCCGACAACAACGCGCGTTGGTCTTTGCCTTGCAACGTTGTAGGGTTGGGCGGAGCATCTGTTAACTCCTTGTGGTGATGGTTCTCAGGATTCGACCCATTGGGGCTGTAGGATTGGTGCTTGCATCTGCATGCGACAGGATGACGAGGTGGCGGTTCCAGGGGGTTCAGAAACGGTTGACGTCATATGCGCAGCTGCTGTCATTTGATGACGGCTTCTACGCCAGTACGAAGCCCCTGGAAACGAGGCACAGTTTGATGGTAAGCGTCACCGTGCATTCTGTCAACCTATGATGGCATCAGTGGAGCTCGGTGCATCACTAGTGCAGGCTGTGATGCCCCTACGGCCGTGGGAAAGAATGCTAGGATTGAGATTTGCTGGCACGGCTAGCTCCGTTATCCATAATACGAAGAGGGGTTCTAGCTCCAATTCGAAAGAATTAGGAAAACACGAAATCTGTTTTACCTCCAAAATTTATCACCTAATCCATCATCATCACGCCTTTGCAACCTCCACAACATGGGTGGCATCACCAGGCTTCGTGCAGTAGTTGACCATCTTCAGCCCAGCTGCCGAGACAATCTCGCCCATAGTTTTCTCGTTCCGAAGCTTGCCTCCAAGATTCAGCATCACCAAGTCGACAAGTCTGTTCTGCGGCACCGGAGGATCTAACAGCCTCTCCTCCATGATGATGATCCTGGCTTTGGGGTTGTCCTTTGGGAGAGCTTGGGCGAGTCTGCGTAGAATGCCTGTGGCAGGCTCGTCTGGAAAGTCGTTGAGCACGCGCTTTAAAAAGTAGATAAGCGCGCCTGTAGTGTTTAGTTAGTGATTGTGACCATACTGAATCATGAGAGCCTGACTAAGGGGGGAAAAAAAAGAAGAAGAAGAAAAAGGGAGTGACAGAAAGAAGAAGAAAATGAAAGAAAAAAAACTGCGTACCTTTGACTGGCTGTTCGTCGTGAAAGTCATGTTTCATCATAACAATGCCTTTCACGACTGGGTCATCATTCTTCTTCATCTCCGCCTCCGCAATGATCTCTTCACGGTCCTGCAACACACACTGCGTAGCCGACACACCAGGCACTTGAGTAAGGATATCCTTTAACAGCTGGCCCAATCCACCGCCCACGTCGACAATCAAGGGCTTATTCTTGTCCCACGACTTTGCTTCCTCGCCAATCCAAGCCAGATCGTAAAGAGCCGCGGGTCCCGTCAGGGGCATGATCCCACCCGCAATCTCCCGCGAGGTCATACTCCGCGCGAACCGCCGCGCATATTCGGGGAACCGATCCTTGGCCGACCACGGAGTAAGGTCGGGATAGCCCCACGCGAAGCTAAAAGCGGTATTTCTGACGACACTGGGAGGTTCATATCGACCATACCGCTCAAAATACTCGGCCCATCGGGAGAACGGCTTATTGCAGTTTCCAATGGCAACAGCGCAGAGATCGCTTATGGGGTGGGTTGATACTAGTAGGGCGGAAATGCGTGAATGGCGAACGTGGCCGGGCTCGGGGCCGGGAAGGAGTTTCCCGAAAGCAATGAGGGCGTTTGTGATGCGTTCTGAGGGGTCATATGTCAGCAACTGGGTGTTTCTCCCTGGTCTGATAGAGTATGTCTGCGGTGTTGTTCAAGTTGAGTAGGTGGGTGGGTGGGTAGATGGGTAATCTTACCGACCAAACCCTTCGTGGCATTAAGCGCCACAGCGAGGTCTGCGACAGAGATGCTGCTTCCATCAAGGGGAATGTGATCAAAAGCATTCCACTCAAGAAAGATGGACCAGGCGGCGATATCGGCCATTTGCAACCACTCGGCCCTGAGGAGGTCGAGGGGGGAGAGCGTCTCGGTGATGATGGTTTTGGCTGTTTTGGCGATAGCTCGGCGGAGGTCATCTTCTTCTTCTTCTTCATGGGATCTTTCTCCGGATGCAGAGGCAAGACGCTTAGCATCTTCGAGAAGAGCCTCAGCGGCCTTGACGAGGTCGAATGGGCCGTTTGCGGGTGCCGACATTGTTCCTTACTCTGGAATAATCTGAAGGATTGGTAGTCGTCGTGTCGGAAGGTGATGTGTTGTCAAACATACACGGTCGGACAGATGTTTTGCGAGGAAGCACATAGAATATATATGTGTCTCGCGTCTGACAAGGTGGGACCTGGCGTGATTTGATTTGATGTGGTACTTTGTGCTCAGAGTGGTCGGTGGCATAACCAAGCGCTTTTCTCTATTCTTGCCTTTCTTATTGCCCCCGGGTGCCACAATATCTATCGTGATCGTTCCCGAAGAATAAGACACGTCTAACATAGCCCGGGATCCAGGAAAACAGAGTTTTCGGGTTCCAAAATGGTCATGAATGTCACCAGCACACCCAGAACGTCGCAGACATCAATAGATGCACATGCTGGAGTTGAGAATTGACCGCGCTGTTGTTGTTGCTGTTGCTGGGTCTCCAGAGGAGCACAGCGGACCGCGGAAAAGAAATCGACAGACGCCGCGAAAAGTCAATGCAACTTTCCCCGCGATATTCGATTCAACACGAAGCTCTGGTCTGCCAGACATTTTCCAAGCACCAGACACGTGCCTGGCCTAATTCTCACGACACCCAGCTCGAACAAGCGCCACCCTATTCGGCGCTGACCAGATATTGACATTGATTTACTACTGTTGTCTATCAAATCGGTTTGGGACCGTATTCTTGCTTGTATCACTCTTCAAAGTCCCGTGATACGGTCAGTATCACTTGGAGAAACATTTCGCGTTCTCTGCTGTCTGGTACGAATATTTTGTAGCGGATACACAATGTACTATGGGTGGTTTCGATTCCTGTGCAGTGTCTGGTCCTACCTTGTGATAAAGCTGAACTGGAAATAATGGCAGCAAGCTCGATCACTACACTGTGTTAATTAGTGCGGTATCAAGTATTTGGCTTTCGTCTGTAGTATGGACAGTGCACGATCTGTTTGACCCGATGGGCGAGCAACCTGAGACGATAACGAGGCTCATTAGGTGTTCCCACGTTAGTCCAATGAGAGCGAGAGTGGACGATGTAACCAGCGCAAAGGTTTGTTCACATATTCTCGAGCTTTTATTCTTCAGCATCTACAGAGTAGCAACGGAGTACAGGATCAAGCCCTCGGTCCTTCCAACTACATGTAATGTACCTATCGAACAAACCTGGTAATCAAGTGAGTATGAGCAAGCCCAGCAATCAAGTGGGTAGTAGTCCTTCTCACTGAGGAGGTCATCGGTGTGCAGAGACCTCATCCTAAAGTACATCCCTTAGAGATACACACCAAGAGATTTGCTCTTGCCTCTTTAGACGGCCTGGCTATCCTGGAGAGTCGACAGTTCGCCCTCAATTTGAGCTATCTCGTCTTGCAAACGCCGGCGCTCATGGTCGACAAAGATTGTGGAAACCACTGCGTTAGGAGTGCCCGCCACTGCAGAAAGATTGAAGACCTTGATAGGGCTATCCGGTGCATGCAGAAGGCCCTCGTTGACAACTTTGGCGCAGATTTTGTTGATAAGGTCTACCAGTCTGGATTCATAATAGCTGCGCATAATGCCGTAGATGCGTTCGGCCTTCGTGCTTCCGCTAGTACCCGCGCTGCCGGCCGCATGCTTATTGTAGTTGCCCAGCATGACATAGAGCTTGAGGATGTCAGTGGTGGCTTTGTCATCGAGCTCGTGACCCAGTGCGATCTCAGTGTCGTCGATGGCGCGCATGTACCGCCTCTTGATCTCTACGGTGATGAGAGCCCAGAGATTCTCAAAGACTATGTCGCTGTGACAAGCATGGTCCAAGGCCTCGCGGATAAAATGGTGCACAACATGGATGACGTTGCTCACGTGGGCCAGTGCCATGTCTTCCCACTTGCTGGCCATGATGCTGAACATGTGGGTGACGATATCCTCAGTCTAGTTCAAGAGTAAGTGGTTAGCAGAGCTATGCAGGTGATCTCTAGGGTACCATCACTTACCGTTTCACCACTGGCACGCAAATTCTCTATCTTGGCAATGATGGACTCGTTTGAGGGTTCGGTGTACTGGTGGCGAAGGGTCATGTCACCAAGCTCGCGTGCTTCGTCCGACGGAATTTCAAAGCTCAGAGCGACGCAATAGAGGCGAGATCTCTCATCGACGGAATCCGTCGAGTTACTGCTGGATTCAGAAATGACACCCATTGATGTATTGCTGTCTTGATCGGAATTCGAAATGACACCTGTCAAAGCAGCACTGTCTTCCGCCTGATCGGACGATATGCTACCCATCGATGCATTGCCGTCTTCTTCTTGACCGGAATTCAAAATGGCGCCTTTCGGCGCATCGCCTTCTTCCTCTTGATAGGAATCCGAACTGGCATCGGATCCATGAAACTCGATGGCATGGCCTTTCTTGATCATGGTCTTGGAAAATGCTCGGTTGATCTCGTCCGCAAGGGACTTGATACGGAGGTACGTATTACTGTTGAAGAGTGCACGAGAATGGGGAGCATGAGCGTAGGAGCCGCACAAGGCGTGCCCAGCGATATCCGAAAACTTGTTCACGACGTCGTTGAGGTAGACGCGCTGGTCATCGATGAACGTCGGAAGGGTCGCAGGGGGCAATTCGCCCAGCGTCTGCTTGAGCTCTGCAAGCCTGGCGGACAGCTGGTTGACGTAGATGGTACGGCTTTCATCCACGCTGGGGACTCCGTCACTAGTGGGAGCTTCGTCCGTCACGCGGGCGTCGCCCATGGCATCATCATCCTCCGTCGCGTGGATGCCATCCATGGCGTAATCATTATCCATCGTGTAGGTTGCGTCCACGGCGTGATCTTCGTCCATTGTGCGGACTCCGTCCAGGGCGATGTTGTTGTTGCTTGTTCTTGGAGAATGGGTGGCTGTGTTAAGAAGCCCTTTGGAATTTCTCTGCGATGGTTTTGTGAGAAGTTACAACAGGGCAGCGAATTTTTTCCAATCACCTTGAGCTTTCTCCGCTTTTGTTCTTTCGATCTCTTCTTGTTATGCGGGTCCATTGCGCCGTAGTGGTTGACGCCGAAGTTGAACATCGTGACACGGCGGAGCTTCCGATGTTCACCCACCTCCACCTTGACTTTTCAGTGCTCCAAGAGACAACCCCCCATCCGCGCCAGGATTAAAAAGGGATTGCCACTGCCATATTGTTCAACAAGGTAATTTTGTTCATGTCCAATCGAGTCCGAACAGCGTCCATTTCAAACAACCTTGTTGAAGTCATTTCTTCCGTCAGGTTCGAGTTTTGTTCTTCGACAGCAATGGGGACAACAGGGGAAGTGGTAGCCTTGCGAGAACGAGAAAAGGACACGGATCTGTCTATTAACGAGCCTCTGCACATCAGGACCCAAAGATGTTGAGTGAAAGAGAGAGGTTGGCGTTTTGGCCCGAAGAGGAAAGATGCTGGGATATTCACATCACGCACTTGCGCCTTCCTTGCGCTTTGGTGTTGGTGGTGGGGGACTGACTAGGGGGGTCTGCCGCCCAGTCCAGGATTGTGATAAGCCTGGGGGCCAAAACGCACGGGCCCGGTAGCATTCTCTTCACCGGTCTTTTCCTGCCCACTCAACTGTCTCAGAAGCTGTCCAGTCGGAAGCTTCCGCTGTAATACCGCCATCTGCCATCTGCCATCAAAGGCGAGGTCGACGGGCGGATCTTGACGAATGAGCGGCTCATCCGGCACGCACGCGACGCGGCGGCATTTTGAGGCACGGGGAAAAAAATCCTAGATTGTCATCAGAACTCACCAACCGCCGGAGTCAGCTCCAGGCCTGCAGACTCCAAGTCCCTTGCTGTTGACCTGGCACGCCAAGCTCCGCTTCGAGTCAAGATTCCAAAAAGGACTTTGCAGCCTGCCAAGATCAGGTTTTGTCCCCTCATCTCGTCCATCACCCTCCATTTCCCAATTCCCCGCTCTCAACACATTGCAGACTTCGACACTACTGCTTGTCGTGATGCCGAGAAAGACCCCGCCCCGGCTGCTGCCAGCGTCTGGCGAGCTAGCCGGAGATGGTTCCGCGGCCCCCACTGGGACCACTCTCGTGCCGTCGCCGCCGAAACAGCGGTCACCGACCCGTCAGCGCAAGAGGAGCCCGCTGAACAAATTCGCCTGTCATATGTGTCAGAAAAAAAAGACAAAGGTAGAGGGGGACCCGCGACTCCCCCAGCGCCCGGCCATGGCTCGAGCTAACCTGCGCAGTGCGACGGAGCCCGCCCCATTTGTAGTGCTTGTACCCGGCGGCGAGACCACAAGTGCGACTACCCCGTCCGAGAAGGCGCTGTTTCGCGCTACTCCGACCTTAAGGAAACGTACCAGCAGCTGCAGCGCGAGAACCACGAGCTCAAAGACCTCTTCGGCTACCTGCGCAGCAAGCCCGAGGATGAAGCCTACGAAATCTACCGACGCCTCCGGAGCTGTGACGACCCCTTCAGGGTCCTCCAGTACTTTAAGGATGCCGAAACCCTCCTGACGCTCCCTTCTGCAGCCGGCTCTGGCATGTCGCAGAAATACGTCTCCGATGTCGATGCCGAAGCCTTGGCAGAGAGTCCACTCAAAGTGCCGGCCCGCCCCTGGACATCCGTCGCTGGTGATGGCATTGTATCCGACCTCATCTCTGCGTTCTTCCGCTGGGACGATTCCTTCATCTACCCTTTCATCGACAGAGCGCTGTTCTTCCGAGATATGAAGCTGGCCGAGCTCGGGTCTCGGTACTGCTCTCCGCTGCTTGTCAATGCCATCTGCGCCACCAGAGCCGTCAGTTAGCACCTTGATCCCTGCCAATATCTGCATCTAACACTACCACACAGCTCATCTCCCGCAAGGTGAAACTTGTGGAAAATGCTACAGGAACCAACCTCAGCGCCGCCTTCATGGCTGAAGCTAAGCACCACCTTGATCTCGAACTTCCCAAGGCGACCATCACAACAGTGCAGGGGCTATACATGCTGTTTGTGTTGTCATGCTGCGATGGGACAAACAGGTCAGGGAACATGTACCATCTCGCCGCTATCGAGCTTCTGCGTAGGATGAACCCCGATCGGATGTTTGCAAAGTCGAGTCTTTCCATCCCCGAGGAGGCACAACTTCGACGGGCCTTGTCAAGGTTATGTTGGGGAATATTCATCTTCGAGAGGCAAGCCTTTGATCTATCAGCAAGCCAGCAATCCAACCACTAACCAGCCACAGCATCGTTGCTGAAAGCGTCCAGTCGCCCTCTATGCCTCCGCCGACCCTCCCCATGATATTCGAAGATGCCGATCTTGTTGATTTCAACCTCGACGTTCTGGGTCAAGTGTTTGGACCAACATCGCCCGAACCACCATTAGTCCCAGGGGTTACGCGAGCAGCCTGTGAAATTACTACGCTACAATATCGCATTATGGTGTATAATCAGAATCCGGACGGCAAAATAGGCCGCGAGAACGATTTGCAGAGAAGACGAGACTTTTTTGCTGAGCTCGGCGCGCTCGAGCAGTCTCTCTCTCACCGCCTCTCGTACATCCTCAACCCCGCTCCGGGGACGGCATTCCTCAAGTAGGTGTTTTCGTCTTCCCTTTCCTTCCATGGCAAGAATGCTTGCTCATGAATGTAGACTCTCCATGAATGTTGCCGCCCAGAATATCCTCCGACCACTACCGCGACATCTCCACGTGCTGCATGATCCGACCAATATACACAGGCCTTTTACGAATGCCAAGACGCTCATGATCCGAATCTGCGCTGTCGATGCCGAGGTCTTGGATCTCTATTATCAACGCTGGGGTCTAACAGAGTATTCAACCATGATTTTCACAGGCATGTGGAGCATTACTTGCACTCTTCTATCGATGCTAGATGGGCCGCGCCCAATCCGGATACGCCCCGATGACGACATTAGCATGATCTCGCGGGTGCCAGACCTCTTCACTCGTGGCTGCGCATATATGGAAAGATTGGCACGTGACATGCCATCGGTACGTCTCGTCATGCAGGGACTGTTTGCCATGGCAGTAAAGACGGAGCGTACTATCCCACCAGCAGCGATGCGTTACTTTGAGGGGATTCAAGACAATCGTGAACAGCTGAAAGACGTCCCGGTGACTACGGTGCTTCCTGTGCTTCCCGTGATAGAGGAGATACAAGGCGCTGGCCTGAGGGAGGATGATGAATCGTTTGGTTCCGACGACGGCAGTGGCGTCAAGGAAGGGGAGCTTACGGGGCTACTGGAGAGCTGGAGTGCGCTTTCATTGGATTAAGACTGGCGTTTGGTAAAATCATGGCGTCTAATAATCTGGCGCCCAGTCGTTTTGGATATCCACATTGGACGGCAAGTCTGTTGAGCTGAGCGGTCACGACATTTTGATTCACGGTCTTTTTTTTTTTTCCTGGGAGGAAACCTTGAGTTTGGAAAAACCAACCAAGTTGACTTGGAGACATATATACGCAGGTCTTTAGTCCATATATACAAGAAGATGATACTGGTATCAACCAGTTGGCAATGAGAACAAGAGAGTTCCAATGCGCCCTTTGCGCCCCAAGAGTAGCCACCCTTGAGCATCCAGCCAGAAAGAAGCAGGGACAAAGCAAACAGCTTGTTCAACATGCTGGTTGAATTTTTGAAGATGGAACTGAAACGAATTTTCTCTTTCCTTAGTTGTGGCCTCCCTTGTGACCGCCCTTGCACCCCCCTGTCGGCCTGACGGTGACGGTCTTGGTCACGGTAGGCCGACGCTTCGTCTGCAACGTAGTTGGCACGGGGTTGGGGACGGGGTTCGGGTTGGGATTGGGGTTGGGATTGCCAGTGGGTTGTCCAGTGGGTTGTCCAGTGGGTTGTCCAGTAGGCTGACCACCAGTCGGGGCACCACCAGTTGGGGCACCAGTCTCGGTAGTAGCAGTACCAGTGGCCGAGATGGTAGTACCCGATCCCGATCCCGGGTTAGCACCACCACCACCGTTTCCGCTGAAAACCGCCGGGCCGGGAATCGTGTAGCTAGAGAAGGCCTGATACAAGTTGAAATGAATCCCCTTGTCGGTATACTTGTAGCCAGTATTGAAATCGAATCCCTGGTTGGGAACCACACTTCCACTTCCCCCGGAAACTTCAAACTGCACGCATACAGGGTAGAACTGCGCGCCGCGCGCGGGCGTGGTATCGAACGTCTTGTCGGACTCATGGTGCGCAATGATTTCCTGGCGAACGAGATATTTCCCCGCGGCTAATCCCGCGGGCAGTTTGACGTCAATACGTCCCTTGTTGGCGACGAGACGCTCTACCGCCCATTTCCCGGAGGAGAATCCCTCTTCGGCAATCTTACTCCAGATGGGACCGACTCCGTTTCCAGTCGTGTATTGCGCAATCCAGGTTATGATGGGGCCTTTGTGGGACAGGTCGATAATGTCGTCCCCGGGCGTGTTGTGGTACCATTCAAAAGTTACCGTGTCTCCGCCAGAGGCTTTGACAAACGAGGGAACGGCTTTGCCGCCGTTGACGTTGCACACTAGGTTCGGGCTAGAAAGGTCTTTGACGGGGTCGTTGTTGGGAGGCGAGCGGATGTATACTTTGCGTCCGTCGGGTTGGTTGTCACCGTTGATGGCTACACGGTAGAGATGCGAGTGCGCGGATACAGTGCTAGCCAACGCTAGGGCGAGAGTAGCGATGCTGAAATGCATGGTTGATAACAGATATGTTTTGGTAGCCGGGTGGTTATGTGAAAAAGGTTGCAAAAAAAGGGAGAGACAAAAGTTGAGCTAGCCGAGAAAGACTCAAGTTGACAAAAGTTGACAGGAGGAACAGGAGTCGATTTTGAAAAAAGAATGACTTGGTCAAAAAACAACAGTGACAAGAATGGCAGCTTTGGCCTGGACGACAACGAAAAGAAGGTGGTAGTCAAAAAAAGTGACTGGCGAATGAAAAGAAGCACCGCGGCTGGTGTGCTGAAAACAAGAGACTTGAGACAAAAAAAGGGGTGAGAGGTTGTGTTATATACATGGACATCGGAGAGCCATAGGATTTTTTTCTTCTAGTATCCATCCATTGTTGGTTCGTCCAATGGACCCCGCCCAGCCCGTCATCCCACCGATCAACCCGTCGTCACATTACATTCTCCATGCACTAGACTAGCGGAGAGGAAAAAGCATGGGCTCGAGCATGGTGAGGCGGCTCTTGGTGAAAGTTGGGAAGGATCGAAAAAGCGCTTGTTCGGTAGCCAAGGAGGCGTCAGCAAGAAGCAAAGCGACGGTGCGATTGGACAAAAGCCTCGGTCGAACACGCGCAGCTGCCAGTCAGGGCTGTGTGATTGCACGGGTCCCAGGGTTTTGGTTGCAATGCACCCCCTGAATGTTGCCTGACCAAGAGAGACAAACCCCACAAACTGGGCCGCCAGTCCATGGCCAGCCTAGGGGATGAAACAGCCAAGAAGGCGGTTGGACCACACACATAGGTCGCCTGCGCTTCCCCAAGCAAGCTCTTTCACCACAAATCGCTCATTCTTGTTCACTCTTTTCTTCAATGCGAGAAAATCCTACCGACTGTTTGCCCCCCCTCGCTTCCTGCAATGTGCATCTTTTGCAAATCGTCGATCATAGCATGATGCCCTGCCACGCCCCCACCGAAAAGCAAAGCCAACCCATCGCCCGTGCACCCATGGGCCGTGGGTGGTCATCGCAGGTGATCGCAAGCGAACCCGGCAGGTGTGCGGCAGCTGCGGCACGAGAACCGGCCAACGCGGACGACAAGGTTGTTTTTTTCTTCTTTTCCTTTTACGGGGAATCCCGCTGGAGGGCAGGCGGGTGGGTGGGCGGTTCGCTAAAAATGAAGGACAATGCAACGTGAAAAGCAACGCAACGCCGATCCGATAATGTAACTGACGCCACACCGCCATGCCACAAAAAAATGTTCTCGACGCAAAGCAACAGACGGGGGGAAGGATTCGCGCCACGGTCAGGCAGGCAGGGCTGCAAGCACCCAGCTCAACCTCCAAGTTTAGCTGGCGCTTAGCTTTCTAATGCCAATGCCGTTGCCGTAGGATTTCAGCTTTGGTTGTACAAAGTAATGCTTTCCATGCAAGATGCAAGATGCAAATATGTTCTCTCAACCGATGGATCTGATCGGATCGAGCTGACGGACTGGGCGGACGAGATGGACGGCACTGCACTGGCACTGGGGCGGCCTCCAGCGGCACTAACGTCAGTTAAGGTCAATGTTAACGTTTGGTGCCTCAACGACCCGCTTCTGCGCCGCCGCCGTTGGAAGGCCCACATCAAATCACCCAGGCCGCGACCAGACGTCAGTGGCGTTGCTCCTGTCCCCAATATTCCATATTTCTGTGGAAAAAAAATGGAGGAAGTTACTGTTTGTTACTGCTGTTGTTGCTGATATTTTCCCCACAAAATCACTAACATTTTGTCAGCCTGCACGATTTTTTACCTTGTCGGTTGACCTTGATAGCTCGGCAAGTTTTGATCAGTATGCTCGGCAAGTTTTACAACTCCGCCGCTCTCATCTCCCTAAAACGAGCAAGGGTGGTAAAGGACCCCATCCCCAAGATTTGGTCTGGTCTGGTCTGGCCTGGTCCCAGCCGTCTATCTAGCCTGGTGTGGGAACACAAGGAACAAGGAAGCAGGCACCACTTGTTCATCTGATTCTGTCCTGACTGGCCTGGCATGGCATGGCATGAGATATGCGAGACATCCTCGGTCCTTTGTGGACAAAAGACCTCGGTCTATTCAATCGTAGTGTAGGGGTGGAGTGCAAAACCCCGGCGGCCTCGATCGACAAGCCGCGTACGCACACACGGGAAACCGACAAGACCTTGGGGGCCATCCGTTGCAGTGATTTTTTTTTTTTTCAGCAGGTGGATGAAGGAGCTTTCACAGCCTGCTTCTTGGGTCATGCCTGGTATGCCGTAAAAGTTGCAAATCCATGTCAATGCCGAGACGAGAGAGAGAGCAGCTGTCAAATTCCTGTTTTAACTTAACACACTAAGGGCCGAGACGTCCGAGAGGGCCGCAAGGCAGTTTACGAGAATCAGAGATCCATTCCAAAAAGCCATCCCGAAGGTGTGCAGGGCTTATTAGGCAGGCTACCTACCTACCTAGGTTGTCAACCAAAGTCCCCGAGGACCGTCTCTTTTGTGATTGATTGAGAAGGGAACCAAAAATACTCAATCTGCCTCGCCGGCTTCCTGCGAACTCGAGCGGAAGAGTAGACAAGTAGCAAAGTGTTCACGCTCATTACACAGCACAGACGGGAAGATGGACTAGTCCAGTCTCTCAATTCGTGACGTTGTGCCCTTCGATTCGGAGAACGCGTCAGCGAATCTAGCAGCACCGCGTCTGGGAAAAAATTTAGGCCATCCGATATCAGCCACATGACTCCACGGCTACCATTCACGTGCTATTGTACGCCGGGCAGTGGGGAAGGCGTGCACCGGATGATACTAAATCAGCAACGCAGTCAAAGATTGGCGTCATCTTGCCAGCTAAAACGAGTGACAACCGAAACGCTGCATTACCTGAATGCTCAGTTTGTGTCGTTGATGTCATGGCTCTAGTCCGGCTGCGCGAGCCTTTATACTCCAACACCGGAAGACTGTTGGCGCCGTAGTTGGCGGCTTCAACTAGTTATCTAGGATATCTCTTTTCTTTTCTTTTCTTTTCTTTTTTTTTTGTCTTGGCGATGAAAACTTTAGATTTTAATGAGGACGTTTAAGACCCTTTTGATGAGAAATCTTTGAAGAATTCCACTTCCAACTGTTAAAAATCAGGGTCTCAAGACTTTTGGGTACCCATTCATTCATTCATTCATCCACCCTCTCGCAAAGCAAAGAGCCGCTCGGCTGTTTCAAATATCGTAGAAGCATAACACCTGGCCGAACACCTAACCAAGTTTCACGCTAACAATCTTTTAAAGGCTGGCTGGGCTGCACACGGCTGACAGATCCAAGGCGTTGTTTATCTATCTATCTCTATCGTGGTCATGGCAGGGTTTTTACCCGTTTTCAAAGGTTTAGTTCAGTCAATGTCCATCCTCTTCACTTTTTGGGCACCTAGACTCCAAGAATAACCCTACCTACGATGGAGGCTACCTAGTCAATATGACTGGATCAGCCCCCAGTGGATCCAACAAACGATTTGACCGTATCCAGTGTGTGTCGTCCTGACCCAGAGGATATTCTCAATACCCTTGTTTTGCACAGCTCTTTTGCCGCCATGTTTGTTTGCGTGTGTCTAAATAAGTGATTAACGTAGACTGACATTAACTTGACTAAGATCATAAGTCATTAGTACTCTGTCCAGCCTGAACGTCAACACTTATTTGGATGCAAGCAACAAGTATAATGTAAAAGAGCCGACTTAAGTTCGGTAAGCAATAATAGTGTTCTCGGCAACATGAAAAAAAAGGACAAACCACATCACTGGACTTGGAAAACGGCAGGTCTTCAAAGACCCATTCTGGTTAGGAACATACATGTAAGGACTAAAAAAAAAACAGCCAAGGGGCTCAAGCTAGCTAGCTTGCAAAAAGACTGCACACCCTTTCCTAGGCTGCCGGCTTTGCTAGCCTAGCCTGGTTGGCCAAGGCCTTGATAAAACTGGACAGAAGAGAAGAGAGATGAGGTGAGGTCACGCCAAAAGTGGTCGAGGCTGAGGCACAGTCGGTTAGTCAGTTGGTCTACTGAGTTGGGGGGGGGGAGTACCATAATATGACATTGACCATGGCTATGACGGCTTTACGACTAAAGTAGCAAAGTATGTACGTATCTGAGATGCCCAACGCCTCAACTGACTGGACGGGATTCTTTTTTTTTTGGTTTCCAGGAACCAGGGCACTGGGCTATCTAGGTTGTGCGGTCTCTTGTTCCTCACGTGTAACCTGACTGGAACCAGACCTGGTCAGGTATTCGTACTCGTACCTACCACTGGCTATCAGGTTGTTTACCTGCTTGGGATTATCTCTTCACCATACCATACCTATCCTCGTCGAACTGTAAAAGGGATCTCTCTCGGTTGGAGAAGAGGAGGCGGAGTCAGACCTTTGTTTAGTTCAGTTCAGTTCAGTCCTAGCTGCGCAAGTATTATTATCCCCTCGAGTTTACTCCATGTTTTTTGCTCGTGACCAGACCTTTTTTTTTCCCTCTCTTTTTTCTCTTTGGTGCATTTTCTGCTGCAGTCACTTCACAATCATGTCAACAGCTGCAACAAAGAATATTACCCAAAACAAAAAGTAGTATCTTTTCAATTATCAGAAATGCAAAAGACAACCTTTTAATCTAAAGTCTAAAAATTAACTCCATGACCCAATGCCCAATTAAAAAACCATGAACCAGTGATGCTACCCCTCACAATGCATGCAAATGACCGTGAACCCCAGAAGAACCCAGAACCAATGTGATGCTTTGCTGTACCCAACCCAATTCCCCCTTGCTCCTCTTTAATGCCGTGTCTTCAGCTTAAGCAGAAGGGCAGTAGCCGCCCTTGACCTTGGAGTCGCACGGGTTGCCCGTCTTGCAGCAGCCGGTGAAGCCGTTGGAGCAGACATACCAGTTGCTGGGGCAGTCATTGGAGTTCTCGAGAGGCTTGACAGGAGGCTTGACAGGAGGCTGGGCGGGGGTGGGAGTGGAAGGGCAGTAGCCGGTGTTGCAGGGGTCGGTCGTGCAGCATCCGCGGAAGTTACCCTTGGCGCAGACATACCACTGACCGGTACCGGGAGCGCAGTAGGTCGGGTCGTCGGACCATGCGCGGGCGTGGACGGCCGTCTTGGGCACAAAAGTACCATGCTTGTAGTCGGGACACCAAGAGCTACCGCAGGCGTCGGACTTGCAGCAGCCGTTGAAACCGTTGCTGCAGCTCTGGTAGTAGCCGGTGCCGGCGGGGCAGGTCTTGTCCTTGTTGCTGTTGGTGTTGGTGTTGGTATTGGTGGTCGGATGAGGGACATTCACGTTCTCATTGCCAGTGGGAAAGCTACCGCCCGAAGGGCAGTAGCCCTTGGTGCAGGCATCCTGGGGGCAGCAACCCTTGAAGGTGACACCCCACTGGTTGCTGCAGACCTGGTAGTAACCCGTGCCGGGAGCACAGGTGGTTTGACGTTCCTGGTTGGAGGGGGCAGCGCTGGTCATGGCGGCAGCGGCCAGGATGGAGACGATAGTAAAGGCGTGCATTTTGATGTGTGTTTTGTTATATGAAAAGTCTCGATTGAGTGTAATTGGCACGTGTCAAGAGACTTCTGAAGAGCGAATCCAAAAAAGATGTGTTGTGATTTGTGGTTTTGTGGTTTGAGTGAATGTCAAAAAGGAAACAGACCCAGAGAACCGACAAAGGGAATAAGGAAAAAAGGAAAAAAAAAAAAAAAAAAAAAAAAAAAAAAGAGGAAAAGTTGATTGTTGTTTTTGTTGTTGCTGTGAGGATGAATAGAAACAAGATCGATGAGGGCGATGGGGATTGCTGAATATATACATTCGAATCCTCGAGTCTGGAATGTGGAATCTTGATGCGTCGAGCTAGTGCTGCTGCCGTGATGGCTGATGCTGATGCTGATGCTGATGCCGGGCGGAGCTGCATTGCTGCACTGCACGGCACGGCACGAGCTGGAGCTCACGCCAAGCCGTTGGGACCAATTTCGTGTTTGCATGATTGGTCAAATTCACACCGTCCCATGTCTGTGGCTGGCTGGCTTCCCCCAATTGGGTTAGAGGCGGGATTCGGGCGGGGATTTGGGCGGCGGCTTTTCGCTGCTGCGCACACGCTGCGGTGAGATGCGGGGACTTTTGGGCCTGGCACTGCCACAGCCTTATGTGATAAGCACCTGGTCAAGCTCTTGTTGTTGCTCCTTCAAGCATCCTGTGAAGCTTGTTCTTTTTTCTGGGAAAAAACTCCGTCGGCGTCCCCTCAATTGTCGGCTGTGTTCTGTGTTGGCGCAAGTGTTCTTGTCGGCTTTGTCAAGTTCCGTGCGATATGTGGATTTGTTGTTAATGTTTCGCCACAACGGACTTTTGCGCTTTGCGATGCAGTGATAGTTAGTCTCGAGCTGCAAGCGGCCGCTGGCTGAACCAAAGGGATACCCATCACAGCGCGGACTTTATCCTCATCCGGCAAGCATAGACGACGAGAGCGGTCTGTCTCGCCGACGAATGTGCTGAATCCTGCCGTTAATCCCTCAATCCCGTGGTCCTCAGTCCCGTGGTCCGAGCGTTTGCATGCCAAGCCTCAGCCCAGGGTCTTTTTCCTCGTGATAAAATTGATGCTGACGGTCTGTTCGAGCGCGGGCTCGACTGGCATAAACAAATGTACGAACTATAACTATCTGGCTGGACTAAAGTCATGGAATCCCTACCTCTAGGTAGGCAGCCATCTGACTTGTCATGTCCTATTGCTTTTCCCAGATTACCAATGCGGCCAATCACAAGTCCCATCACTTCCCCACGTGCCCACTTTCCCCCTCCTCCCCATCCACGTGCTCTCCTCCCTCGCTGCACCTGCTCAACGTGGTTCCAGCCTCGATGCGACGGGGTCCAGTCTCCAATCTTCGGTCTCCGGTCTTTGGCATCTGGCTTGCTCCTCCGCCCTCGGTAGGTAGGTAGGTGGTTTTGTCTCGTCCTGGCTGTGCTTTTGTACCGCCAGCCAGTCGAGGTGTTTTTCTCCCTTGGATTTGGATGTTCTGCAATCCGAGATAAGGTGAGGAGCTCTGTGGCTGTCCGGGAGACCGAATAGTGGGACAGTGAGATTGCCTGCGCATGCTGGAACAATGTGGTGATTTCCCGAGCAGTGCGCTGTGATTGATATCTCTAACGTTTGTGCTAGATATTTCTTAAATCACTGTTATATAATTCAGTAGCTATTTTGTCACATGTAGATTAGGTGCCTGAGTACCTACCTGGAGTAATCAAGCCTATGTTGTCAATGGGCCCGATTGAGACCAAAAGGGCACACACACATGCGCATTCAATCAAAACCGGGACTCTTCATCTTGGCTCCAGCACCAGTGGTTAACCCTCACTCTCTGTGGATGCGGCCTCTAGCTAGGCAGCTTGCTTGTTTGACAGGTTATTTGCTTCCTCGTCTTTGATATGCGAGGATAGGATTTGCCAGAGGCGGTGGAGGTTACCTAGGCAGGGAAGCATTCATCCCGAAAAGGTTTGAGATTTTGGAATTTGCCCGAGGGAGTTCTTTGACTAGACTAACAAGCAGGCAGGTGAGCTTTTCGGTCATCTTCTAACCTTCTACCATATTGTGTCTTTTTTTTCTTTTTTTAAAGACAGTCAAAGTCGAACGAGTTGATGACTTGTTCATAAACACCAGACTACGAGGTGGAGACTGTGTCCATTGCAAAAAAACCTTCTCACCTCTTTTTTTTTCTTTCACGGGAGATGCGAAATTAGTTAGTGGAAAATGCTGTTATTGGAATTGGTATGTATTGGTACAAGACGAAAAAAGCTGTGAATGCTAGAAAGTCTAAGGTAAGGAAGGTTGCGGAGATGCCAAGTGGCAGACAGAAACGAGGGTAAGAAGAGAAAGAAAGAAAAAGAGAAACAAAATAGCACAAGCGTGCAATGTGGGAATCTAAGAGTCAAAACCAAAAAAAAAAGACAAGACAAAATAGGAAACCCCCTTCCTCCCTCTCGTCATCCCCAGCCCCTCATTTTTCCTAAAGTTAATTCTTCTTGGCCAGCACAAAACACTTATCATAGAGTGTCCACATCTTCTCAAACAGCACCTTCTTCCAATCCGGCTTCTGGTAGTTATCGCCCGCGTAGGCGAAGCACTGCAGGCCAATCTTGACATCGACATCGACGCCCAGAATCGCCGCCGGGTTCGCGCAGATTCCGCCCGTGGATTTGCCGGAAACCGTCGCGCTTCCTTCAATCTTGGGAGCGAGAATCGCCACGCCGACTTCATACCCTGACTTGAAGATGCGCGCTTCCGCTTTGGGCGTAATGTAGGCGTGAACACCGAGCTTGGCTTTCAAAGAACCTGCTCCCGAGGGGTTGACTTGGGAAGTGGAGATTTGCCACCCCGAAGAGGTGTCCTTGCATCCGCGGAAGCACTCTTTCCATACAGAGGGGTTAGACAGCTTCGCGGTAGCTCCCCAGGCGACGTGGCCCTCGCCGTTGAGCGAAGCGTCCCAGCCGACGCCGATATCCGCAGCAATTCGGAGAGTGGCAATCTTGGGAATGCTGAAGCCGTAAGCGGTAATGGGAATGAGAACCTTGTGGCCGGCCTCGGTCTTGCTGCCTTTGCCTTGCAGCTTGAGGTGCAAAAAGGCCTGCACGTCTTCGGCGCGGAATTCGACGTACGACTCCTTGACTTTGAACCAGCTGATCTTGGCGTACAGCTTCACGCGGATCTTGCCGCGCGTGCCGCAGTTGGTGCAGTCGAGGCGGAGCGTGTTGGCGCCAGAGCCGACGGAGAAGATGTTGCGGTTGAAGTTGGAGTTGATGGAGATGGTGGCGGTTTTGCTTCCGGAAATGCGTCGCTCGATAAAAGTCGGATCCTCAAAATCACGCGCGTTCAGCATCGGCTCGTCCACATCGGCAAGCGTCTCAATAACCAAATCACCGTCGGGAATGACCGTCTCAAGGTTGTCAATCTCCTGGACGGCGAGGTAGGCGATAAACTTGACGTCGTCGTACTTGATGCCCGTAACCTTGTACGGAGCGTCGGTCTTGTCGGCCCCGCAGGACGGGTGGTTGACAAAGAGGATAATGTTGTTCTTGGCCGCGCCGTTGACCCAGTTCCAGCTCGCCTTGGCCTCCTTGTAAGGGCCGGCCTGCTTGAAATCAAGCGACATGGACGGGGCCGTGCAGTCCACCTTTTCGAGCGCCGTGCCGAAATCCGCCATGTCAATGACCTTGACTTCGTCCTGGGCATCCCAGTTGGCAGTAAGTTCCGCCTTGGTGACCTTGTCATCTGTCATTGTGTAAGTGAGGGGTCCATTCTGAACCGACACACACACACGGGGAGGCTTGCTTACCATCATCCCAGTTAAGGGCAATCTTCTTCTTCAGAGCAAAGTCGATCTTGGGCGTGAGTCTCGGCTTGGGCTTGAGAACCCTGAGACTGGCCGCGCCAACATCGAGCTTGAGCTTGGTCAGGGGAACCGCGGCCGGAGAGATATCGTCAGGGTCGTTGACGGGGACGGCCAGAGCTGGCGCTAGCCCAAAGGCCAGGGCCAAGATGTGGGAGAAGTGCATTGTTGTAGATGTAACGATTGTGTAAAACGAAGGAGGAGATATATCTATCTATCTGATGGGTTGAAGCGAGTGTGGTGAGAACGAAGGTGAGTGCTCCTCCTAAGCGAGAGAGAGGAGATGCTGAGAGAGATTGAGAGAGAGGATGAGGATGAGGAGTGAAAAAGAAAAACAAGAGCAGCAGAGAGGTCATGATTTATATCCAACAAAGCCATGGTGTTGTATCTACATTCGTCAACTCTTTGCAGAGACAATTCTGAAAAAGAAGGACAAGCAAGGCAGACTCAGACTCTAGAATGCCTCAATGTCGTCAACCGTCAATAGTTTCCTGCCAAGACATCAAGAAAAACCACACAAAGTGAGGCTGCGCCTGTGGGAAACGCCTCAACATATCCCAGAAATCACCTTCGTGGAACCAATGAATGCAGAGCTGCCCCGTCTAATCCCGAGACCGTCTCTCTTTGCAGTATGGGCAAAAAATCTGAGTGGTAGCAAAGACACGAGGGGAGCGCCATGTTCCTGGTTTCAGCCGCAAGAAAAGGTGGCTCGGCCGAAAAGGCGCGTTTTTGCAGTGTGTGTGTGACTGGAGGTGAGGTGAAGTGAGGTGATGGCATGTTCCGTTCCGTTCCGTTAATCATGTTTGTTATGTCAGCCGCACCTGGCCCTGGCCTTGGGATATTATTCACGGGAACTTTTGACCCGGGTTTGGGGGACGAGGTGTCATTGCCAATCGATCGGTCACATCAGTGTGCGTCAAACGGTGTGGTGTGTGGGCTTTTCCCCGGATTCAGGTACCGGAAGTTGCCAAGAACGCATGGCTTGTGTAAAAACGGCTGAAAAAGCTGCGCCGATGGGGGGAGAAACTCATCGATTGGATTGGAGAGGAGATTCAGGTCCAAGGGGAAAGCCACCCGACAATGCAACCTTGATCCCCTGATTCCCGTGGTCCCGCACCGTGGTCTGGCCCCAGCCCAGCCTCAACTCAAACCCAAAAACCAAAATTAGAAAGAAAACGAAATTTCCCCAGCTTTGGTTCGCCTAAGCCAGGCCAGCTGAGCCAGCCTGAGGAAGCTGATTGGGCCGCCCCATCTCATGTTGAACAAAACCTAATTTCAACGTGGTGTTCGAATCTCGTCGCGAGAAGTCGCCAAGATCGCGTCGTGCCAAGTCTCTGGGAATTGGGTGGCGCAGCCCCCTCTGCGAGTCTGGCCTCTCAGGCTTTAGATGTCGTGGTTGCACAACGTTGTTGCCCCTGAAAGGCTGATTTTTGACCCAAGTGCAAAAAGAAGCGTTGGCCAATGACTGTAGAGAGAGTTTTTTTTTTCCACCGCGCGCGCAAAGGATCTCGAACATATCTTTGAGCAGAACTGCCTCGCCGGCGGCTTTCGCAAGGCACTCACTCGGGTTCATGATAAAGATTGATGGCGACAAAAAACTTGTGATTCACGAGGACGGACGGGGACGGGGATTCGGGCGCGTAGAAAATGCTTGGCAGCGTAGAGTTGGTCCAAGAGAAAAAAAAACGGATGAGACAAGGGACTGACTGGACTGCACTGGCACATATTGTCAAAGTATTTGGTGTTTGGTATTGATCGGAACTATCCGTAGAGACCTAGAGACTGGAGAGAACTGGTAAAGTGAAGATTTTTACCAACCAAACAAATAAAAATGATCGACGTAGCGTGCCTCTAGTATTATCAGACTGGGGCACTCGGTGACGTCCTCTGACAAGAGATAGCGCTCGATATCATGAGTCAACCTGCGCATGTCAGCGAATGGGCAGTCATCCGTATCCCGGCGGACGCCAAGGGAATTATTTGTCTTCACTGATGAGCCATGAAAGTCTTCAGCCAGAGAAAGTCGGGCAACCCGGTCGTATATGCAATATTCTTGAACCCGGCGCTGCAGATTGCTCCCGCTCGTTTCGGCGAGAAGGCCGTAAAATACAATGGAACTTAGACGTTTCGGTCCCACCAATCCTTGCTTGAGCTGCCGCAGCAGTCGTGGCCAAGATGTTTGGTTGAGAGATGCATTCCCAATCATGAGAGGCATTCCCAAAACAAGGCCGGTGATGGGATTTCCGGCTCGTAGATAGTGTCAAGGCGGAGCTTCAGAACCTCAAGATTAGGCATGTTGGACACGATGCGCGCGAGAAATCCAGGATTAGCTCGGTGAAATCTTTTCCAGGCACGTCGCTCGCCACGTACGCGCCAACATGGTTCATTCAAGTGAAGGTCGAGGACGAAGCAATTGATATTCTCAAGCACGGGGCCGCCGAGGTAGTCAAGGGCAGGCGTCGCGACACTTGGGTCAAAAATGCGCCAATACGCATCGTAAAGCTTGAGGCTTTGCAGTTGACGTTTGGAATCCTTCAAGACCTGAAGCAGAATGTCCACATGACAGAGAGGCCATGTAGGTACTCCTCCTCTGCTGTGTTGGGGTACTTTTTAATCATGTCCTCCCGGTGATAGCTGTGCTGATACCCTTGAATGGTGAGAGCTGTCAGCTCAGTAAGACGCCACAGCGAGTGTCTGAGCTTGGTATTCAGGCGCTTGGGGTCCGGCACCTGAGTCCGCGCATGCCCCGGTTTTCCCGGAAGCAAGACTCGTACCGACAGAACAGAGACTTGACGTGGGCGACCAGCGCTGGAGTCGAGGCGATAGATTTGATTACCGCCACTTCGCATTCTCTAGTTTGACACTTGAGCGCCAAAGAGATAGCTGGCCGCAATGGGCTCTACCCACGTACAGGTGGCGCGTAAGGGGCAAACATCTTGGCGGTCGAGGTGTTGGCAAATGTTGTGTACGAGCTCCGCAGGGAGGGTATTGAGATTCGTAGCCACTCGTTGCTGAGACATTGTGTCAGTATGCCTATATATTTCAAGAGCCGAATTAGACTGGGGGACTGTAATCGAAAAAAGAAAGACGAGTCGGTTCTGGCTGAGTAGATTTAGTAGTTGTTGTTCAACATGGCTGTCCAGTTCGGCATGTTGCGTTCGTATTTATTCCCGAGCACATGCGCCTACCTTCAAAGCCCAGCATCTAGCATCACAGCTTCTTTGAAATCGGGTTATTGTTGTCCCGCCTTCCTCTTCTTTGCCGTCTACCTACACCTTGGGGAACCCACAATGAAATTGACTCCAGCGGGAATCATTTCTTTCTTCTTTCTTGCCCGCGAAACCACGTGCAGTCAAAAACACCCAGATAAAGTGAATAAGGGTGTGTGTTGTCGACAATAGCATTGTATGTAACCGGGCGATACATTGTGAAGAGTCCCGCCGGAGCAGTTGGTATTGACATTTGATGTGTCGCGAGACATCAAATGGAGACGGAGGGCAACGGCGACGGTGGAGAGGGCAGGTGCGCTAGCGATGATGGAGACGAGCCAGGTTGGATGTTAGTGGGGGGTTCGCACTCAGACCTTTAACGCGTTTCGGTTTCTGACCTGCCCTGCCCGAGTCGGATTCGTAGACTTGATGGATGTGCAAATAATGGCCGGGGTGAAGGGTGATGGATTTTCCAGAATTTAGCTGACTCTTTGGAGGCGCTGAATATGTGCTGGCGGTGGGGGTAGTGATTGCGTCATCATTCGTCCAGTGCACCTTCCACAAGCCAACAAACATATGGAGCCCAGCCATCTCTCTCTCGGGCGATGCATTCTCTGTGCCAACTGCTACTCGTATGTACACCGTCTAATGCTGGCTGTTCCGGCACCCCATCGACAAAGGTGCAACTCATATTCGGCCAAGTTAGGAGACACAGGTTATGGAGGTCGCCGCCTCTGCGCCTCGATGTGAACATTTCCTTCTTGCAAACTATCCGCTGGCTCTTCAATGTCGGTCACCATAACTGGGCGATTGATCTCCGAAACTAAAAGTAAGAACAACAGGGCTTAACGAAAATTGAACATTCGGACTTGCAGAGCCACGGAGGAGGAGTGGAATGCGCGAGGCGACGTATTAGCAACGACTGTTGGTGGCGCAGTTCGCGCGTGTAAAAGAGCCAACCCTGTGTCCTCATTGGTAGGCGACACGCCACCAACACTCGTCCTGAATGTATCCCCTGTCGAACATGGTGTTGAGCATAGGGTATGCAGCCGGGGGAGTAGCGTGTGTTGATGAGAAACCCTGGCCAAGAGAGGATTTTTTGCTCCTCGATCCGCTGACCAAAAGATGACGGCTTCAATGGGGGGCTTAGATGTAAAGTTGGGAGCTGATGCCTGTTTCTTTACAACTATATAAATCTCGACCTTTTGTGGAGGAAAAGAGAGAGAAAAAAACAACCTTCAAGCCCCACATCAATCGACACCTCTCTGATCAAATCATTATCCTAGTATTTTTCAAATTACCTAGGTACTCGGCGCCAAAATGAGGTTTACCTACATGTTCGTCGTTCTTGCTCAAGCTATCGCTGCCAGTGCCCTCCCAGCTCAAGCTGTCGGCGACACCGGCAGCAGCAGCATCAGCAGCAGTGCCAATAACAATACCCTCTTCACAGCCCGGGCTGCCCCCTGCTCCATCATGGTCAAATTCGAACAGTGGTGGAGAGAGGGTACTTCTACCAGGTGGAGGGTCAGGGTGACGGCCGCCGGCAAGGGGCTGGGCGAACCCTTCAAGACCCCCTCCAACATGCTCCGGGAATGGTGCCGTATTGCACGAGGTTAGTGGAAGCACTTATTGTATCACATCACATTACACACACACACCAGACTGCTGACATGGCATCACATGCATCAATACAGAACAAATACCCGCCGTAACCGCCAACTTCATATGCGTAGAAGAAAGAACCGGTAATTCCATGTGGGCAGATATCAGCACTCCCCTTGATCAGAAGCAGCAGCAGTACAACAATTTCCACCAGAACGTTGTTAATGCTTGGCGTCGTAACTCAAAGAATACCTGTGATGTCTCTACCAGTCTTTAAGATCAGATCAGGTCACAGCGAAGTTACATGTAGAAACCCCTGGGGGGAGGGAAACTTTGGTGGAAGGAAGTGGGGCTGGGGTAGGTGGCGGCCAGGATATCTCATGATACCTATGTGGAGAGGCAGAAGTCTGGTCGTTTCTGGGTTTTGAGCTGTTGTCAGACTTGAAGTTTTTCCAAATTTTGATTTTGCCACGGTCTTTTTCCCGTCACTAGAACTGGTGCCTAGGTAGGTAGTTTGTATTTGACCAGCCCCTTTAAAGTCTCGCTCATTTCAATTCCATTTCGTGTTCATGTCTCATCGACATATGCCATCAAGTTTGTTTTCTCTTCTACGTTAGGTAATCATGATAGGGAAGGGATACTAATGAAGAGAAAGAGAGGAGCCAGATGCGAGTCAAGACTCATTACCTACATGAGGGGAGTTTGTTATCACGACAATAGCATTTGACTGAGTAATACATCGTACGCCATGCGCTTCTGGGTCTCAACAGGCGAACCACGGCAGCAAGGCAGAGAAAAAAAAGAAGCAAGTGCAAAAAATATCTCGGATACGGGGAGTCGAACCCCGGGCTGCTGAGACACTCGTAGTTGAGAGTCAGCGATGTTACCGCTACACCATACCCGATTAATCGTGTATGATCCCGATTGGTTGATGGTGTGGGGTGGCGATTTTCACCTTATCTAGAGAGTGGTCAAGACAACATCATCATATCAACCACACAATCAACAGGACCATCCATCACCGAGGTATTCTTGAGTTGGTCACTGGTCCAAACCACTCAAAGTGAAATTCGAATAAAAAGTCAAAGAAATGCAATTGCATAAAACCGGCCGAATCCCAAGTACTAACAAAACAGCCGCGCTTGTTGTCCTCAATCCATCCAGTCCATGATATGCGCCTGGTGTGCATGCAGCGACATATCGTTCCACACGCCCGTCAAAATCCGTTGCGCCCAGCTAGAAAGAAAGAATTGAGGCCATTACAGCAAGTCCCGCCTCACAAAACGCTGTGCTTCCTCCGTAACCCGACTGGACCACCCGTCCTAGTCCATCTCCTCCACTTGACTCCGGCCGACTTACATTTCAATGTCGGCCGGCATGCCCTCCATGTACCTCTCCTGTTCCTCGTACATTCTCTTGACCTCCTCGTACTAGATACCAACTCGTTAGCAATCAACTAGCCAACCATACCATACTTGACAGCCAGAAGAAAGAGAGAGTAGAAGAAGAGAAAAACCCACAGCGTCATCAATGGCCTCATGATCCGCCTCATCAGCATCGTCCTTGAGGTCCTTGATCTCCTCGGCAATGTCCTTGACGTTGTCGACAAATTCCTCGAGGTACTTTTTCGGACGCTCGAGCTCACCCTCCTCCATCTTGTCTTCCTTTTCGTCAACGAGCCTCACGGCCTTGTCGACGAGATCGTCGAGCTTGTCAACGACTTGGTCGTGGGTGAGAGTCATGACTGCGGTGGTTGTGGTCTGTGAGCGATTTGGTGAGCTGATTGGATCTCAACTTTGTAAGGGAAGGCGTTTTACTGAGAGCCAAGTTGAGAAAGTGCTGATGTGTTTTTTTTGCGGTTTGCAAGAGTGTTGAAGAAGTTGTTTGGTTTGCAAGTGTGTTGTTGAGAGTGAGAATGGAAAAGGCCATGAGAGGGGAGCTGGGAGGGGGTGATTATATACCCGATCATCGACCTCTCTCACGCTTTCGTGCCCTGTGCCTCTTCAAAATGCACGTCATGCTATGTGTTGGCATGCTTCTTTCTCCCCATGGTCACACCCAAAAAAAACCGTCTCACCAGCACGCGACACACACAGGCCCAAAGTCGGGATGTGTCTGTTGTGTCGAAAGATTTGTGTGAAGATTTGGGAATCAGCCGAATTTCCAACATCTCGCCTGTTTCACACATACCAGACGCTCGTATAACTTGCACACACACACGGGAAGTCGGTTTCGTTTCGCTTCGGCCGATACAAATTTTTCAGACGTTGCACCTTGAAGAAGAAAAAGAGGCTCTGTGCTCTGTCAAAAACATGAGATTAGATCCAAGTGTTGTTTTGGGGACCGGACTGGACATGGACATCGCCGCAACCAGTCAGTCAGTCCGAAAGGTCGGCATGACGCCGCCTGACCGCTGCGCGTGTCATTGAAGTCCGCCTTGTAATTCGGATGAACGCAAGAACGTCTAGGGGTCAGGGGGGTGACACATCCTTTTGAACTCTTGAGCTGAAGTTGAGAGTAAAAAAGTAAAATATATTTTACTCTTTCAAAACTCCCCGTATCGCTAAACGAAACCCGCATCCCCGCCTTTAAGACGAAAAACATCCCCACACACAACACTAGAAACCC
>Ga0247765_1000541_pt1 | contig 28366 bp, 23 predicted proteins | sample UWRJL106311C6_FD_179949 | JGI IMG/M metagenome (GOLD analysis project Ga0247765, IMG submission 179949) | Plant litter microbial communities from Arlington Agricultural Research Station in Wisconsin, United States - UWRJ-L106-311C-6 | ecosystem: Environmental > Terrestrial > Plant litter >...
TTTAGCCCCCCCCCCCCCCCCCCCCGGCGGTCGTCGTAGAAACGGCATACTTGATTTTGTTGGGGCATACGGGTGGAGGCGTTACTGCGTACGAATAACTGAAGACACTCTGCAGCTAGCAAACCACTTACTCGGCCAAACATGTGAAATGTGCTTCACCTTGTGAGTGACCCCTCCGCCGCTGCAAGGTTCCAAAGGTCCCCAACAGTAACTCCAACACCTCTTCGCTGTGTCTTATCGTTCCTGGACGTCGTTGAACCATGACACCGGGCCTTGGAGACCTGCTGGTTTCCACTTCCCGGCCAACTCTCTCCCTCCCCCCAACCATGGGAACTGTCAGGCAACTACTATATAGCCCCACTCAAGGTGATTCGCGAGGCAGAGGAGTTTCCATCCCGGGGACATCCTGCGTGTACATCAAATCCCGAGTGAGACTTTGCGACGGGCTGCACGCTGAGCCCGAAGAATAGGTAGGTAGACATGGAATTCTACAGCGATAGTCATCGGGCAGGGAGGTAGGTTAGGTAGGGAAGCGGGCTTCTTGATGACACAGTCATGACCAATACAGGTCCAGCCATGGAGGCCAGGCAGCTCCCAATCTCAGTGGGCGTTTGGTATCCCCCCAATTCCGATGTTTCAGGTGCGGGGCAGGCGACGAGACCATCGAGAAGCAATACCGTCGGTGTGGTTGTCGTGCTTTACCCCTCCTACATGTACCGCTCCTGTCCGTCATCACCACGTTTTTTTCCCTAGCCGTGCCATTGGGCGTCTTTCGGATGGATGGGGCAGACTGATTGGATGCTCGGATTATGACGAAAGGGATTGATGGTGTGCTGTCGCCGACAGCAGCCAGAAAATTTTCTTCGCCTCGTGACTGCTTCAAGAGCCCGAAGGCTGCCCTTGACAAATGCCAACTAGCTCTGACTTCCGAATGGCTGCTGTGACGAAAACTCCAGACTGACAACAAGCCCAGCAAGTTCCACATCACACAACCGAGACATGCCAGAGAGCGGCTGCTCAGAGAGTTGCTTATTACCTGGTGCTAACGAGCAGTATCTGAGCACTTGTCGGCTCTGAAAGAATGAAAATACCGAATATCAAAGTAACACGGAGATAAAATCACAAACCAACAGCGCAATTGATAGAGTCTTTTAATCATGTTCTATGAAACTCTTCCCCACCCTCTATTCATGTTCGTTTCTCCGTATTTTCCCTCTCATCGTCCCACGTGGTGTTCCAGTTTCTGTCGACTTGACTATCAGATTTGCTTCAGGGATTTCCAAGACCTCCATGAGCGACATGTCCCTGTCTCTTACTTTCCGGAGAATGTCGTTTTCCCACTCAAGTATCGGAGGCGCTCTATCCGTTCTCGTCTTCGGGACCAGGGGTTTCATCAATACATTGTTGAGGTTCCGACATAATCTATCGAGAATGCTGCCACCGTGTTTCTTGTCCGCGTTGTGAATCCACTGGAAAATCTGCCGTTTTGCATCTGACGAGTATCGGGCATCGAGATGGCCGCGGAAACCGTTCCCTAGGCAAAAGAAGGTGCCGCCGTCGCCAAACGCGGAGACAACGGCGTCCGGGACTTCGCATGCCCAAATCAGGTTCTCGAAGGCGTCAGAGTCCATTTCCAGCGTGTCACGTATCGCCTGCTTGGCACGGCCTTCGGCTTCGAAATCTATCTCCTTGCCCAGGAGGCTTTGGAGCATCGCTCGGCGTTCCGGGCTGTCGGTCCTGACTATACTCTCGACCGAGTTCCACCTCTTAAGGACTAGCGCCTGGCCAAGGCCACGCCAGATGCGTGCCGAGCGGGAACTGGCGTCGAGCATGAGCAGGCCATGAAGCTCACGGGAAAATTTAGCCAAGTCTTCAGGCACACCATCGCTGCTGCCAAGTTTAGATGTAGCGCTGACTCTCTGAGCAGCCAGAACAATGTCAAGAACGCGGCCGTGAACCGGGTCCACCATCTGCTTGAAGAACTCGGTTGTGATCACCGACGCCTCTTTTGCAGTTATTGTGTGTGGTGGCGGGAGCGTGCTCCCTTCTGGCGGCAGGATGCGTTTGCCGCTAAGATAATCACAAGTTTTCTGGCGGAGTTCCTCGAGATCTTTGCTGGTATAGTCATTGCTAATTTTGAGAGTCATGCCGGGCACTTGGGGTGCCTCCCTGTCGACATCCATGTCGTCCATGTTCCACATTCCTTCGACTGGCAGACGATCCCCGTCGCGGCCATCCCACGAATCCGACGACGTGGCGAGGTTGAGCAACACGCGTGCCATCAAAGTCATGGCCTGTGATTTATCGAGGTTGGCCCACAATCCCTTCTGCTTCAAAAGCAAGTCCACGTGTTTGCGGAACTATATCCAAATGGTCAGCGCTGGGGAAACCCTGGGGAAAAGGCTGGGACCAGCTGCCTTGCAAATAAGCGGCCTGTATTCCTCCTCGAGCAACATGTCGTCCGTGTCGGTACGCGACCACAGACCCGAAGTCAAACCGCGGTCCTCGCCAAGTGTCGTCCGCGTCATTGCGCGTATGGGCGAGATCAGGAATTTGGTGGTATCCGGCTGGAAAGAAATTCTGGCTGCTGAGGTACTGTCAAGATGCTGTGGTAATGTGGTAAGCGGTGATGACTGCTCCAGAATTTAGCTGCCAGTCTGCTGGTTTAAATACTGGTCATGGTGGGGTTGGTGGGGCTGTGGTTGTTTTCAGAGTTCCTTCTAAACACGCCCAACACGGCTTCGATTTTTGTGGCTGAAGACCCGGAAATTCGGGGGCACAAACTAGCACCTGCCTTGATCTTGCCGAATGGCCATTGAGGTGCCCTTTTTGATGTGGGGTGCAATTGCTTCATTTACCACATGTCGCTCCTTCCTTTCCAACTTGGAAGAAACTCGACTTCCAGTTTCCCACAAAACCGCCCCTTCCTCAAACATTCCAGTCCAACTTGTCGCACAACCTCTTCCCCTCGGCACCCATGGCAGGTGGACGGCAAAGATTGGGACAGTCGGGCGCTCTAGGTTCAGACCTCTCGAGATTTACTCGATTTAGCGTCCCAATAAAATTTTGACACAGCAATCATGAGTTGCATGTGAGGTGTGGTTGATGGGTTTGCTGACATAAACCGGACCGTTGAGTTCTTGATGCTACCTACACTAACAAGTTGACGAAACTAAAACAAGAAGTTGATCCGAAACCGAAATACAAGTTGATAAAGAAACGATAACAATATCGCGTGTAACAAGGCCCCCACGGCAACAAGTCCTCCCTCTGATTAGTACGGTTAGAAGTCGTTGCCGAATACAGAGCGCCGCAGGCCCAATCGCAGGTCGGGCCGGATACAGGTTGCGGCCGGAAGCGGGATGCCGGATCCGGAACATTGTCAGGATGCAGGATGTGGCCGGATGCAGGTTGCGGCCGGATCCGGAATCCGGATCCCGAACGTTGTCGTACTTGACGGAATGGAAGCTGCCGGATCCGGAGCCTGTAATCTAGTATAAGAAGGCCGGTGGCCGCCCTCCGATCAGAGGGAGGCCACGTTCCAATTGATCAAATAACCCCTACCTAACCTTACACTGACCACCTTGACTGAGATCACTCCTCCACCCCCATACCCACAACGCCCTTGGGTTACATCGCGATAAAAGAAGAAACAATCTAACCCTGAATTAACTTGAGCGGGTGTAAGTTAGGTTACTTCTAGGCCCTAAGCCTACTTTTTGGCCACTTATCCCAATTTTGAGCCACTTAGCCCACCTCTAGGCTGTTGATACCTATTTTTAGGCTACTAATTTCCTTTTTAGAATATGCCAGTGTATGCCTTGGGATAGTATACGATATCCTAGCTTATATTTTGGGAAGGTATATAGTATCCTAGCTTAGAGTTTAAGATGGTATATGATAAATCTAGCATATAATGGGATGTTTTGGAGCATGCCAGCACATATTCTTGGATGGTATATAATATTTGGAACTGGTAAAGTCTACCTTATACATAGCGATTATAAGCTTAGCGATAATCTGGCTATAACGATAGAGATCGTTGGAACTGGGGATTTTCCATAAGGGTGTGACTGTCACGGCCAAGTAATAGCTAGAGAGTCGAAGCTACAATAGGTCTATTGCTATACACACGACTCTTGGTGAAGAAAGGAAAGGGATCAATCTACAGGCCTGGCTCTGGATTGCAGGTCAGTGTTACGACCTAAGAAGAGACCACCTGAAAGGCCGCAGGCATAAAGCGGAGGAAGGTTACCAATCAGACAGGACCCAGGGACCCGGCGCCCCAGTGGCCGGATATATACGCCGATTAGGCCCGGACTACAGATAGTTTTCTTTGTTACGACAGTAACGATAATAACACTGCATTGCATTTGTTGCATTGAAGCATCTTCTGACTGCTTGAGGTCTCCGTGATCTACCTCTTGTCATTCCGTTGCACAACTTCTAGTGTGTACGTACCTCTCTTCGGTACTACCTACAGTCAGGAACTCTGCCACTATGGTTCGGGTCACGTAGGTTGTCACAGTCGTAAGGCAGGACGCCTAGGGCTAGCGATGATTAAGAGACTAATTGTCGAAGCAAGTCCTCTCAGATAGGGTATATTTATTACTGAAAGCCGCTGCCTCAGTAGACACAGAGCAAGCTGTGAAGTGAGGCGCAATGAACGGTGTAGTTACTTGCGTGAAGAACAAGAGTTCTTCACGCAGTCCGGGCGGGGGTAGCTATTTTATATACTAGTGGTCCTTAAACTGCTTGGTCCACATGTTTCCCTATTGCAACTGTTTTAACCTCTAGCTACCTTCCTGTCCCGAACGTGTTCGTCATCGGGACATCACGCGTGTCCCGAAGGTCTGTTTCCTAGGATAGCATTGATAGGTAATTCCCTGTGTCCCGAGGAAAGCCCCTTGGGATTGTCTTGATTGGCTTAGCTCGCACTGGAGTCCCGATTGCGGGGCCCCGCAGAGTAAGTCCTCCTGGCCCTACCTAGGACCACGTACCGAACTGGGGAAACTGCGTAGCCGGGTTACGGTAACCCCTGAATTTACGGTAGGTATGGTGGTAACCGAAACCACTGTGGTAATCGAATCCAGGGTAGCCCGTGCACTTCAGCCAATCAGAGGCCGACCCTTCCAGGCCAGCAAAAAAAAAACCGACCCGCCCAACGCCCTGTAGATCCCCTGGAATCCAGGGCCTACAGGGGGTTGGAATTGCATTAGCAAGATGGAAAAACAATCACGAAGAATGTCACGGCAACCAAACAGAACACGAGACAAGGCTTGCGCAGCAGTTGTGGCAATTACGTAGAATTGCAAGGTAAGGAGAAAAGAAAAGAAGAGGAAGGGCCGCAGCGGGTTGCACCTTTTGCCCCACTGCAGGCCTGGACCCACCCGAAGGCGGGTGCGGTTGGCAGAATCCATGGAGGTGGGTCGAACCTTGGGTAAAGAATCAAACACGGGCAATCATGAGGGCGAAATTCAAGGGCAAGATACAGTCAAATACGTCACGAACAGTTCAAATCTATACCAACCAGGAAGTTACACGCGTTTATCAAGGGTAGAAGGCGTGTTGGTGGGTAAAGGGCAGGTACGTTTGGACTTTGTCGTTACTGCAATTAGGCCCATTGCAATCGATTAGACCCATTAAAGCCCATCGCTATTAATTGGGCCCATTGCAGATACGGTAGGTGCGATCTCTTCGCTACAGCGGTACGCTGTAAATACGGGCATATACCCCATCTGGAAATTGTGGACCCTCCGCTGAACCGGCTAATCAGAAGCCCTCATTTTAGGATTCGATTACCACAGTGGTTTCGATTACCTCCGAAGGATTCTGAAATTCAGTTGACGCCGCATATGTGAATCCCACCAGTCAGAATTTCCCACTACCGTACAAAGCGACATCGGCGCCAAGGACTGCACCCCACAAAAATTCCGCGGTCCAAAGAAACCCCGAAGATGTCCAACAACCCCTCCCAATAGTTTCATCCAATACACGTACTGTTTTTGCTCACTTTACGTTCCTATTACAGACCACATATTTCCTCAACCTGCTAACAAGCGAGACGGCAGAGATGGCAAGTGACCCTGCTAAGTCGATGGACGTCGCCGCTAGAGTGGTAGACCTAGTCGGAGTCGTGATGAATCCGGCCGGAATAACCGCTGCTATCGGGAAGGAAGTCATCCGATGGTTAGGCCGCAATAGCATCAGCGACACGTCATTTACTCGGGTGATGACGGTCGGCAAGGGTATCGCCTACCCCAACCTCCACGGAATACAGGTCCTTTGTGGACTTGACCACACAGCCGGCTATCTCAGAGATCTCAGAGGCGTTAACCTAGTTACTGCCGGTGCATTTGGACGCGCTGTTCTCCAAGACCCCGAACTCCGCTGGATGGCGACCACAGAAGCTGTCATTCTTCGGTATCACGACCTGAAGTATGCTACGCAGGCTCTCTGCGACCTGCTCATCGACGCCACGGACGAGCAGAAAGACCTTCCCCTCATGACTGCTCTCGTCCAACCGATCATACAGGAAGCCGTTCACAGCATCGCCCTCCATACGACCAATTCGGCTCCTAACCTCGCCGAGCTCCCAAAGGAGCTGCAAAGGCTTGGACACCACGTGATGACGGCAAATGCCCTTTTTGGCGCCATTTCAGCCACCCGAAAGATCACATCCGACGATATCTCTATTCATATGCAATATTGCGCTACTGATCTGATGAATTGGATTTATCACCATTGGAGTGGTCGCCTTCTCGTTGTGAGCAACAACGAGAAGGTATACGATGAAGATCTGATGCATGCAACTCACACAGCTAAGAGGGTCTTGACAGTCTTCATTGACAAGGGCTGCACCGCGAAACGATGCCACGACGTCAATCACAGTCAAGGCAGTATATCCATTGGCACAACTCACAATCCGACTTCCAACGGCGCGCCGTTCGACCCGTCATTCAAGACGGATGGCATCAGTCAAGCGCACTTGCCAAATACATCTGCTGGGCGGTCCAAATTATACGAAATAGCCGATCGGAACCCATATGTTAAATACTACCTCACCATCAGCCAGAAAGAAGACGTCAAGGCTCAAACGACAGCCTTAGAGGTAGTGCGGTCGATCATGGCCCTTTATGTGGCGCCGGGCTCCGACATGACCCTCCGGATAGAATCGCCGCCCGTCAAAGACTCACGTACCTTTCAGTGGTGGGCTGTTTGTGCACCGTCTCTGCTCCAGCAGGATAACTTGCTGCCCGAGGACGCTTCTATTCGCCGCATTTACTGGCCGGGAAGACCTTTTGAGGAGAAATTCGAGTTGAAAGGAATGAATCCGCACAAAATACCATCTGTCCAAAAGCAAGCCGAGATGCGAGCGCGGGGCTACTACAGGCTTTCAGCGATTTGCAAACTGTATCCAGAGATATTGGATGCAATGGCTATGGCGAGGCAGCGCTGTCAATGTGGTTGCAGAACAACATTACTGTCTAGCGATGTGGACGATAATGCCGATGGCTGTCGGCAAACCCTCATGGCAGCGCAGGTTCTCCTCTATATCTCACATGCTCTCGCGGAGGCGGCTGGCGCTGAAGATGTGTCGAATGTGCATGGCACTTCCTCAGCCAAGGGCTTAATAAATGCCACGATGGAACTCCTCGGTACCATCGCCGTCGATGGCTACATTGATTGGGTTCTTTGGTTTCGCCTGGCTGCGTCTGCTATTACGGGTCTGCACCAAGATATCTGGGCCAAGAGGTATCGCTGGGACACACAAAATCTTTCCGGAGAAATGCCCATGTTTGTCGTTTCCGGCTCAATGACGGTTGTGCCAACATGGTTTGATCTCGATCGGGAGGTTGATCTCAGACACTCTTGGGGAGTGAAAACACTAGCCGGGAGTGTCCGCGGTGTCATCGACGAAGTAGCCCTTGTCCAAGCGCAGCCAACCAGCCGGAGTGCCGGCCCTTTTTCCCCTGATATACTTTCCGTCACTTTCGGTTACATCGACCACGACGACCACATCGACATCCAGGCCCACGTCTGGCGAGTCGATGACTTCATATACCGACATGCAACATCGGCCCAAGCTGGCAGAGGTGCCCGAATTCTGTCTCCTTTCGATATCTATTCAGGGTATATGCTCGCCAAGAGACCTACTTGCCCTCATGACGAAGATGAGACCACAGAGGCGTATGTGTGGAGTATCAAGGATATTATTAGGTTTTGGCCAAGACGTTGGCCAGCAGGGGACTTCCACGCTAATATTGCCTTGGTTGCGGACTCAACATTGAAGCAAAACGTTGCCATTGGACTGTCCTCCAGTAAATGTGTTCTTAAGACGGACGGTTGCTGCCTCGGCTGCCTTGTCGATAACTCAAAGAAGTCCGGGTTCGCTGCTATACATTGCGGCCTTGAGCGAACCCTACCAAAGCCTCCGTTCTCTCCAAGTCAGTCGAGCCAAGGTGCAAGGAAGGTTATCCAGATATTTCCGCAGGTTCTGCCGGAGCGGCCGAGGAGTATTGAAGCAAGCCGGTAGCTGCTCCGCCACCGTTATCTCTCTCAGCAGGTTTCTTTCGCTTTATTGATATCGCTGGAAGCAGTTTATTTCGTACCTGAGAAAGCAGGGGAATGTATATAGTATGATCGATGCTTTTTATAATATAATTAAAGCCTTATTGTGTGTACAGGAGCCGTGTGTGCATTTCATAAATGTCTTATTTCACGGAGGGGATGGTCTGTAGGTGGATTCAGGCCTTTGCACAGTGCAGCTTGCCAAGGGGCGGACATGCTCGCGGCTACGGCGCCGTCGATATTAACCAGACAGGGGTCCGCAGCTATCGTTTCGTGCTGTCAGACCATGCCCGAACCCACACCAGGACGTGTAATCCAATCAAAGTGGCGATGACGACGATACCGAAGATGGCGGGCGCGATGATGAGGCGGTTAGTGTTTTTATTCGCCCAGTCGCAGTATGCCTGATGGCCCGTCGTTCTCGCATCCCTTCAGGTGAACGGCTCACGCTGTAAAGTGATGGTATTAGTCACCGCATGTAGCTGAGAGAGGGGGGATGCGCTTTAACTTTCATGACACTTAAGCATCGCCTCGTATTTAGCAAGTCGACTTGGAGGGAAGGAGCTGCTTCTCCTAGATCGCGTCTTGCACACCTTTACCGACGCCATCTTAGATTACCGTTATTTCCCAGTCTTAGTAGCTTATCGGCGCGTTTGACGTATATAACCACTGGCGACGAGTCTTTGGCTAACAAGGGACAGCTTTTGATGGCTTTTCTAGAGCGGGGACGGTTGGCTTGGGGCAGGATAAAGGTAACTATAACGACGATGCCGTCTGACGGTGAAAGGGCTTTCATCGTGGTAGAGGTGGCTACGCGCGGCTCTAAAGGGGACCGGCGCTGGGCAGCCGTCTGGAGTGGTTTTGCTTCTTATAATCACATAAGCACGGTAAGGTTTGACCCGACGCGGCGATAAGAGATAAGAGGGCCCCCTGGTTTCCCGGCACAGCACGGCACAGGCAACCTAAACACCAAACTTTCGTCACGGTACAGAACAGCGTACTCCGCATCGATTGCGCCCCTCTACATGGATTGCGGAAACTGCCGCGTGAGTTAGAGGGCGCCGGGGAGGAGTATCGGTGCAGTGTTATGTGGGATTGGTCGCCTGCACCGCTACTCCTATACCTAGTTCGCGTTAAATCCCCGAGCCTACAGTGGATGAGGCAAATGTCTGTTATAATGGGAGTGTAAACCCCCTTCCCCCCTTCTCTTTACTATAATGACTGACTACCTGATTTAGCCGGTTATGCGTTGTAGCAGCCGACGATTAGGTCGCTCGAGGGCCTACAGAACTCGGTTGCGTATACGCCTAAGGCGTTGGTGAACCGCATGACGCCGTTCTGTACCCGGCGGTAGAACTGCGCGGGCGGATCGTAGGACCAGGCCCTGATTATGTGGTTGGGAACAGGAATAACCCGTTTATGGCGCGTTAAGACAGGCTTTTCCAACCCAGATATTTGATAGTAGTTAATTAAGACGGAATGAATGACTGCAACGGTTAAACGAGCGAAAACCGTATAGATTAGTAGTGGTAAAAATAACACTAGTAGATAACAGCAACCACTTCGAGACGCCCAAATCAAGAGGAGTATTCATAGGAGGTGTAAGTGCCAGACTTCGAGAACAGAAAGCTCCAGCGCTTAGGTAAAGTAATGAGAATCATAAGCACTGCTAGTTTCAAAATGGGACACGTTTTGGTCATCTTTATATATGGGACCAGTTCTGGGCCCCCTCTGCTAGAGCTGAAGCGATTCAACAGGCCGCACCGCAACCTGCCGAAAATAGCAATTCGGGTGAGCAATGGTGAGCCAGTCTGAGTGAATCCTGAGCAGGGACTGGGCCGAGCCTGAGCCGGGGTGAGCAACATCACGTGGTCGAGATACGAAAAAGGAAATTTTGCGTGCCCAGATTCGTCACACAAAACAACAAGATCATACTGAATACGTCACTCCTTAATGACGAACCCATCCGCCTCGGGCTCTGCCAACGCCCAGACAATGCCACTTTCCATGACCCGATCCCACCGCTTACATTCTGACAAACTCTCCCCAAACCGCCTAAACCCATGCGGCAGCCCCTTAAAGACATTGATATCCGTGGGCACCCCTGCTTCGGCGAGTTTCTTTGCAAACAAAAGTCCCTCATCCCTTAGCGGGTCGAGTCCCGCAATCCCAAATACTGTGGGCGGCAACCCCTTGACATGTTCGGCTGAGGCATTTCCCGGATTCATCTGCAAATTGATCGGATCCGGGGATGTGACTCCCAGTAAATCCATGAACATGCGACAGGTATCGCGCGACAAAATCGGTGCGTCTTTGCAGGATTCGAAAGACGACACGTTTAGCGAGGCAATCTGCGCCAGTTGTGGGCCATAGCAATCCATGTGCACCAGTGAGGGGACCATCAACACCAATCCTGCAATCGGCGGATATTCCTGCAGAACCAGGCCGAGATGTTTTCGTAAAGCCAGCGATGCGGTTAGACACGCCCCCGCGGAGATCCCCCCGACCAGAACCCGCGTGGGATCTCCCCAAAGAAGGGAGATATTGTCATGTACCCAGGCGAAGGCATCTTCGGCATCGTTCCAGGCAACGGGGTATTTATGTTCCGGGGTATGGCGGTAATTCACATTGACGACGCAAACTCGGGCGTTTATGGCAATTCGGGCGGATATGGCGTCTTCAGAGGCCAAGGTGCCAAAGAGAAACCCCCCGCCGTGGAAATGAATATACACAGGGAGCGGTTCCGCAGTAGCGTCACCATCCATGCCGTCATGGCCGACGGGTCGGTAGCTGCGCGCTTGGAGGGTGGTGGTGCCGTCCCGGGTAGTGATGGTGTGGTCGGTGGTGGAGATCCATTTAGAGAGAGTTTTCACAGACTCAGCAGCAGCGGTTTCTCTCAAGGAATTGATTAGTGTGCGCCGCTCGGTGAGCGATAAACCCTCGGGAGGAGGCGGGAGCTTGGGTTCCAATGCCAACCACTCATCGCTCGGTACTCCGTATTTTGAAAAGTCGGACATGTCGGCAGTAGGTACACTGTTTGTGACTGGTTTCTGGTCTGAAGGAGTTCAGTCGGTAACTAGACAGATGGACGGAAAGAAAAAAAAAAGTTGAAGCAGAAACGAAAACGAGAAGACGGTGATCACCCGCTTTTGCTATCCCTCGAAAACGGCCATGCTGAGATCAGCCCACGTCCTCCTCAATCGGCAATATCATGCGGCATCTTTCGATTTCCCCCCCGCCCCCCCTCTCTCCCGGATCCGCTTGTTTACGATGGTCCGGAACAGGCCTGCCAAGCCGCGGCGTCGAGACCGGCGTATCCTGCGGGTGGAGGTCAGAAGTGGGGGAGGCTATTCCCGGATGGGTTTGCTGATGACAGGGGTCTGCCAGGTCCCGGCTCGGCACGCATCGGCACAAGTGACATTGAGCACCGGCGATGAGGGCGGCGATGGTGAAGGAGAGCCGCAAAAGACCCGCAGGAAGCCGGCCAGACTGCATACAATTGGCGCAGTGATATCAAGACTTGCCAAAATGGCTGCACTTCAAACCATGTGCATTTATTTGCATTTGTCGATTCCCTACCTTGCCGCCTTATACCAAATTTCATCACTTAATACAACTCTATCACTTTATCCAACTTTATCACACGATACAAATTAGCCGAACCACAACACGGAAAAAGGCGCTCTTGATCAGCATCAACAATGTCAGATATCCCCCTCGACCCTCCCACGCGCTCCCTCCGCGGCCGCGTCGCCATCGTAACCGGTGCTGGCGCTGCCGGAGAAGGCATCGGCAACGGCCGCGCCATTACCATTTTACTCGCCGACGATGGCTGCAACGTCATTGGTCTAGATATCAATCTCGAGTGGGTACAAAAAACCGCCGACATGGCGAATGCGAAACCCGGACGTGGGACTGTCATTGCTGCGCAGGGAGATGTTACGAAAGCAGCGGACTGCGAAACCGCTGTGAATTTGGCTCTCGAAAAATTCGGCAGACTTGATATTCTCGTGAATAATGTCGGGATTAGCGGCGCCCCGGGGACAGCTGTAGAAGTGGACATGGAACAATTTGCAAAGGGGCTTGAGATTAACGTGTCCAGCATGGTGCAAATGACCAAATATGCGGTGCCCGCCATGGCAAGGAACGAAGGGGATGTTAAAGGGTCGATTATCAATATGGGAAGTGTAGCAGGGTTAAAGGGTGGAACTCCCCATCTGCTTTACCCGACGAGTAAGGGGGCCGTGGTGAATATGACGAGAGCGATGGCCGCACATCATGCGAGAGATGGGATTCGCGTGAATTGTGTTTGTCCGGGGGTGAGTTCTTCCCTCGCCACGCAAGCACCAAAGTCAACACTAATAAGTTGCAACAGATGCTATACACGCCAATGATGTACGCCAATGGCATGAGCGAGGAAACCCGCGCCGCGAGGAAGGCTAGGAGCCTTTTGGGCACCGAAGGAAATGGTTGGGACGCCGCCTGTGCGGTGGTGTTTCTGGCGTCAGATCATTCTCGTTGGATTACGGGGCTGATTATGCAGGTGGATGCGGGAACCACGGCGGCAGTGGGGATCGTTATGGGGGACAATGCTCATGTTAATGGTTAATGATGATTTACATGTAGTGAAAAGTATTGCTTGGCTTGCACCTCTTGTAGATTATTTCTCGTGAACTTCATGAAGCCTTGTTGAGCAAAGAATTGCCTCACTTGCTGTGGTTACGACAGTAATGTGACTTGTAAGAACAACAGCCTCCCACGCCACTTTCCTTCAGTCAAACTCAAGCACCAGGTATTAGCATATGTTTATTATCTTGTATTCATCTCGAGAACATTCGGGACAGTCGGCACTGCCGCATGCGGGAACGATGTGGAGGGCTACAATATCGCCCTGTTTGATTTCGGTGTGACTCTGCAAACAACATGGTATTTCGGTAAGTGGTATAAACATACCACTTTGAGGCTCGGATCCTTCACCTCTGATCCAGACCCAATAATCCGTCCGCACCCCTCATGGCCAAGCGCCCATTTATCTTGAAACCAATCCGCTTGCTTCTCGAGAGTGAGAAGTGAATGGTCACTGCGACATACCCCAGACGCGAGAATCTTGACAAAGACACCTGTGGGTGCTGGTTTAGGAACGGGAACCTTCTCCCATACCTTGAATTGTTGTCGTCAGTAAGTGTGGTGGTGATCCCTTCAGAGGGTTTCCACTCACTGGCTCGGGGTTACCCCTGTGTTTCCGCCAGGCAACATGGTCTCGGGGAGTGCGGCTGTCGTGGTGTGATGATTGTGTGGATCAGTGGAGATGCGGCTTGGCGGTTGACCGGGAACGGAACTGGAGATACCGTGGTGAAAATCCCTGGAAACACCCTCGTGATATATACAACACGGTCAGCTCCGGTGCATTTCAGTATCACGACATATAAGGCCTAGATGCACCCCGCATTTCGACCATCTGATCTTCCCGGCGGCACCCCGCCATGTCGGTGGAATCCGTCGATCCGATTCAGGGGTGAGCTGGATCCCGGTGGGGAATCGGTTGTCCGAATTGGGATTACCTGGTGGAGTTGGGAGGATATGCCCACGATATGAGTTTGGGATACGCCGGGACGGGGAAAGGGAAGTGCGTGATGCTTGTCAAAGTTGGGATAAGCTTTGCCATGTGCAGTCTGCAAAGTGTCGGCTGGAGAGATAGCTTGAGTACATGTATGCACCGAGGAATCAAATTAGACAAAAGCATTGAGCGGAATCTTGGGTGTTCGTACCACTAAAGAAGGTGAGCTGAGCATAGGGCACATTCTGGTGGTCTAGTGTAAGGTAGTTTGTCAAAAAACAACATGACTTCTTTGTCCACTCGCATGAATCTGGGAATTCAAAACGCGGAACCTCACCAATGGCGCATGCAAGGAAATATTACAATGCGAAAATTATCCAAAGGACAGCCAAACCCAGAACCCTATTAAGAACAACACTTGGCGTCGCAGATGCCCGGGATGTGGTCGAGGTTGAGACTGTTGCGGAAGTTGAAGTCGCCTGTGAAGCCGGCAGCCCAGTTTCCAGAACAAGAGAGGGCGTTGCCGCTGTCCTCGTACTCGTCGGACATTGAATGGGGAAATCGCTGCAAACGCCGGAAAACAGCCCGCACGCTTTGCCATGGGGGCATGTCCAGCTGCTGCCGTCGGCAAGGCCACAGGTGACGTCGTCTGGCGAAATATAACATCCACTGATAGAGAACTAATAAAATCATTAGAACCCCGAATAAAACCGAGTGAGACAATCTTTTTCGTACATAAGTCGGCAGGATATCATGGCAGGCTGTCGCGGTCTCAGGGCAGCACCCCTCGTTGACATGACCAATGTTTACACATTTTGCGCCAGAGGGGCAGCAACCTCCAGCGCAGCATTCTCCGTTACTGCAGCAAAAGTCGGGAATGGTGCTGCAAGAAATTTGGCTTGGGATAGGGCTTGACGTGCAGAGAACGACGGGGTTGGGGGTGATGACGAGGGCGGAAGCCATGATCAACACGTGAACTGCAAAAAAAAAAAAAACCCAAAAAACCTAGTATTATTCGGAGACTGCCATGCCAGTAATGGCAAACCTTTCTTATTAAAGGGTTCTTGTTACTCTCCCGAGCCCTGATTATGGTACCTCGTATCGTCAAATTCCTCGCCCTTAAGACCAGATCCAGATAACACGCCGAACTCAATCGGGGGGCAACGCAACTCAGCCATGCTTCAACAGAGACTCCACCTGCCGCGTAATATCCACCAGATAAAAAGTCGTTCGATTCCCCGCCAATGTTCCCGGAACTTTGGGTTCAAAGAACCAATTAGGCAACGCATAAATCCTCTCTCCTATCTGAGAAACCGCTGCGACCAACGACCCTGGCGGGAGCGTCGTGTTAGTAGGAACAACCCCCAAATACTCTGCCGTCCTCCAAGTATCCTTGGAGCGAAGAACCAACACCCCTCGACTCTGATCTGTGATCAACAACACTTTTCCTCCGTATTTGTCAGGCAACCTCATGGCGTCGCTCCTAACGATGGTGGGAACCGGTTTTACATCCACTTTAATCGGTTCCTTCCCTTTCTTATCACGCATGTTGAATCGAAAGAGTGCGCCCTTTCCCTCGTCCACCACGAGAAGGGTATTCCCCACGGAATCAATCCCCGTAAACCCGGACTCTGTCTGGTTGAATTTCTTGGGAATATACCATTCATCGATATGTTTCCCCGTCCTATCAACTTTGATGATTGTCCCCGGAAAGGTTCCACACACCCAGGTGTTGCCAAACCGATCATGCGTCACGTCATTAAAGAAACCATATCGCCCCTGTGAAACGGTGGTGAGGTTTGTTTGCCAGAGAAACTTGCCGGATGCAGGGTCGTATTTGTTGAGCCAATTGTCGCCCGAGATGTTGGTCCCGCCGGATCGAATGGTGAAGGCGTTGGTGGTTACCGACGAAACGAGGGAGCTGTATTTATCCCAGATGGTGCCGGCAATGTGCAGAGACACGTCGAGATTTTGGCCGGGAATGATGATGGTTTTGATGTCCTTGGTTGCGGGGTTGTAGACGGCGATGCTGTCGTTGTAGAGGGCGCTGAGGTAAACTTGGCATTTTACTGGGTCCCATGAAAAGTTCTCGGGATACAGCTGGTAGGAGTTGATGGTGATGGTGCCTGGAGGAAAGTCGGGGCATCGTTTGTGTTTGTGGTCTGAGTGAGAAGAGGCAGGAAGCAATTGTCCTAGTAGTCCCAAGACAACACCGGCTTGATGAATGTTGACACGCATTTTGGACTTGACTTTGGCCGCACAGGTGTGTCAATAGGCACAGCGCTGACATGGTTCTTGGAGAGCTGAATCTTTATCATCAATCCAAACCCCGCTTCACTCCAGTCAGCCACGAGATGCAAGGTGATAACGTGCAACCCCCAAAACGTCCTGACAGGGACTTCCGCATGTCTTGGCAATCGATATAACAGGATCGACACAACTCCTTTGGGCAACTGTGCCGAGCGTACGCAACGCAGAGTCCTGATTGGCTGTCACCACATCTCTAAGCTGCACCCCGCGCGCCCATATCCAAAGGAAGACGCATTACACCATGTTTAATGTGTCAATGAGTAATTGGCATCGAGCCTGGTTGATGACGTCAAGTGGGCAGCTGAGAAAGACGTGGAATATTCCGTGCTCTGTCTGTGGGGTTGGCCTTCGAGGGAACACGGCAATGACATGATATATGATTTTGAAGCCCACACAACGGAATGCGACGCTTGCCTTGCAATAGATAAAAAAATGGAAATAGGGAGCCAGCTGGGGGAGGCACGTTTGGATTTGCTGGTGCAAAAGGACCGAGTAGGAAGGCACGATTCCAGGTTGGTGGATTCAGCGCATGACAGCAACCCCGCCCGTGGGTTTTCGACGCCGCCCGGAGCAGTCTGCGAACATCACCAGAGCTCTGGAAAAACCCAGTTACCTAAATCTCAACCGCACAAAAATATCCGAGCTGACTCCAAAACGGCGAACCCTTGCTTCTCCTTGAAACCATCTGCCCGAAGACTTCGCACCCCAGACACCTGGAGTGCCGCTCACCGGATTGCCTCTTTGGGCGATGGCCAACTGCTGCATGCCCGCGGCGCGTCATGCCCGGGACCAATCATCACGGCCGAAAATGCGCGGGGGTCCGAGCTGAACTGCGCAGCTTCGGCGGCAAATTGCGCGAGCCAGAGGTCAGGCGAGGTCAGGCTGCATCAACCATTCCGCCCGTCGCGGCGACAATCCTTTCTCGAGCCCTGATGCGGGTAGCTTGCGATGGGGAGCAATTGGGAAGCCAAGGTCTTCCGGTTGCGGAGCCTCCCCACCGACATTCAAGCTCCGGCCGACGTTTCCAAGTTGCTCGGCACCGCGCTCGGGATCCCCGCCGACCATGTCTCCGTCTGCTCGCTCGCCACAACTTGCAACAAATGGGAGGTTCCGCCATCCAAGGTGGCTACATTGCAACTAAAGAGCGCCCCTCGACCTCCCCCCCGCGCCATTTTCGACGATGAGTGGTCGTTTCCCCTCCCCGGCGGGAGGACCGACCAAGTCTTGCTTCTCGATACCCACTTTCGCGGACTGACGGTCATGAACGACCCTGAACCGGGGAAACATGAAGTCGAGTATGTGTCCTCCGAGTTGACCGGCAACCCCTGTGCCTCAGTTGGACTGATGGACTGACCTTGCAGCTGCATTGCGATTTCCGGTCTGGCCAGCCACCCAATCGGGTCCTGGCAACCCCGTGGAGACAAGACGTTCATGTGGATCCGGGATGCCGTTCCCCAGGCTCTTCCGAGCATCCGAAATATCATCTACGGTTATGATTCAAAGCTACTCAAGAGCAACTCGTTCCAATCCATCAGTGATCTGGCCCAGAGCTTCGTGCTGAGCCTGGGAGCTGCCGGCTGGGACTCGCCATCATCGAAACCGATCCTCTTCTTAGCCCACAGTCTCGGAGGTATCGTCCTCAAAGAAGCCATTGTGAAACTCGCCAATTCCACCGACAAGGGTCTGTCAACCATTCTTGGACGGGTTCCGGGAGCCATCATGTTCGGCGTGCCAAATTTGGGCATGCAATCTCATCTATTGGCTCTTGTTGAAGGCCAGGCCAACGAGTTTCTGGTCGATGACCTGTCTCGCGAGGGTGGAGGAAGCTATGTTCGAGACTTGAACACCCGGTTTAAAGGACTGTCATTTGTGGACAAGGCGCGAATACTGTGGGCATACGAAACTGAGGAATCCCCTACCGTCACGGTGTGTGAGAGACCTCTGATGTGTCGCACAGTGCGTAGTGGCTGACATGAATGTTTGACAGCGTGCCGCGGATGGAACATGGTCCAGAGACGGCCCTCCCACCGTCCTGGTCGACCGGAATTCGGCAACATGCCATTACTACCAAATAGACAGGTCTGTCACTATCCCCATCAACCGAGACCATTCCGGCATGGTCAAGTTCACAAGGGGCGACCCGAACCTCGGCGTCATAATTCAAGCTCTGGCCAACCTCTGCTCCATCTCGTGCGGCAACCAAACATCCCACGTGGAAACCGAGGGAAGTGGTGATGCTGGCGAACGAGCGGTCGGGATTCACTCGGTCTCTGTCAACTCGGAGCCCAGACCCGGCAAACGGAGACCGAGAGTTTACTCAAGTTCCTCCGGCTCTGAGCTGGAACCAGGCATGGTTTTCCGGCCAAGACTGGTCATTGAGGCACCTGACGGTTTGGAGGATCAGTTGCAGGACCTAGGGTACCTGTTGCACTCTGTCCAAAGTGAGTCCATGTCCTGGGTCGAGGCCTTGTTTTATGCCACTGACTTACTTAGACATGCACGACCGGTTGTACTTACCGGAGCTTAACGACCGGGTTGAGCAGATTGAAGTTCCGCACCAAAACACATTTCAGTGGGTTTTCAACTTGCCCGTGTTTTGCCGCTGGTTACAGGAAGACTTCGATCTCCTCTGGATCCACGGGAAGCCCGGTTCGGGGAAATCCACCCTGATGAAATACATTTATCAGAGTCGGGAAACACGGAACCTCCTGCACGATTGGAGGGCCGATTCAGTCGAAATCAAGGGCTGTTTCTTTTTCCATCATCGGGGCAGTCCACTCCAAAAGTCATTTGAGGGAGTCCTCCGGAGTTTGATCATCCAGATCATGGAGCCTCACCGTCGAGCCTTCGAGAAGGAAGCAAAGCGGATCTGGGATCGCTACGAAGCCCTTAAACTTGAACAAGCGCGTTTGGAGCGTCAGCTGAAGATCGTTTTGCAAGAGCTCGACGAGAGCCGCCGGAGCAAAACGAGAGGCGTGGCACCAGTAGGGGGAATTAGACCTGCAAACAGCAGAACACCCGCGAATAGCCGATCAGATGCAACATTCTATTTGCCAAACACCGAAGATGGGATCCGCCAGGTGGAAAACAGACTAAACCATGGCATAGCTCAGATACAACGTGAGATAGCAGATCTTGGCAAGGAATTCCAAGATCGAGGCGCCTCACCCCAAGCCAAACTGATTGGGAAATTAGTAGCGGAATACCACCAGGAGAGGGACGAGGAGATGGAGATTCTAGGCCTCGAAAAGATTCTGCGACTGCTTTTGGACCAACAGGCGGCTAAGATGGACTTGGTTTTATTCTTTGACGCCCTGGACGAATTTGACGGTCACCCTGTCACCATTAGCCGGTTCTTGAAAGGTCTCGTCAAGACGTCCCCGGCATCGAACACCCGCGTGAAGGTGTGTTTCTCGAGCCGCTCATCAAACGTGCTCAGAGAACAATTTCCAACTTGTCCCACTTTCGCCATACAGAAATACACAAAAAGCGACATTGAGGAATACGCAAGCAGCTCAGTGGCAGGTCTCCAGGCGGCAAGTCCTTCCGTCAGACAGCTCGTTCCCGCTATCATCACCAGGGCAAATGGTGTATTTCTCTGGGTCCGTCTTGCCATTGACATACTGCACGAGACAGTCGAGTCAAATCCGAACACGATTACATCGGCACTTCTTGATCAAAAACTCCAAGCTCTCCCCAACGATCTCCTTGAATTCTATCGCCTCATCGTGAAGCGGATCAGCCGTGACAACCGACGCTACACATACGCCCTACTGGAATTGCTCATCCGCCACAACGGTTCGCCCATGCGAGCAACGGACGTGCGAGATGCCGTCCTTGTCTCGGGATGCGTTACGTATGGCGAGGCAAAAGAGGTTCTCGCGGCTGCAAGACAACGGGAGGAAGAGGAGATGTTTCTTGAAAACGACAATGAGCCCACTTCCGAGGAGACGCAGATACGGAATCAACTGACCCTCTGGGGAGGAGGATTGGTCGAAATCAAGCGTCAGGATAGCATTGATTACCCTCGGCTCATGCACCAGACGGCATTGGAGTTCATCGCCAGTCCGGCCTTCAAGACGATTGTGCTGGGCGAAGAACTATCTGACTTTGTCAAAGAGAACGGGCATCACTTTTACGTCAAGTATTGGATCCTAGAACAGGACTGGGTGTCGCTCAACCGGCAAGCCATCAAATCTGTGTTGGATCAAATGACACAGAAAGGCCACCAGCGAGCGCTGCTTGAGCTCGGCGCCCGGTACTCGAAATTACCCCTGGATGCGGCCGAGATCGAGGTGCTACAGAGTCTTGCCTACCATGCAGAACATGCTGAGATTACTGCAGACAAGAGCGTGTGCGACTATATCATTTCCGCAGTTATGCCTACTAGCGAAGGTCGACGGGGCAACTCGGCGAGCCAAGAGGAAGACTTTTTGGTGTGGGCTACCTCCTGCGGGCTGACCCGCTGTCTCGTCGACTGGACAGATCAACGGCGAGACTTGATCAAGGAGCACAGTACCCGCCGTAGGCCCCAGGTTGGAGTTGAAGTTCCGGCCCTAACCAGCTTGTTCTTTGCACCGCCGGATGGAAAGTTTTACGACCGGTACCTTGACACATTCGGTTTTCTTCTCGATAACGGCTACCGCCACTGCAAGGCCGAGTTTGGGTTCTTTGGCAGGATAACTCAGGAATTGTGGCGAAATCAGTTCGTGGAATCCAAACGAATCCCAGATGACACCCTGGAGAAGGTGGCCATCAAACTCTTGCGTCACGACGACGACTATTATCAACACTCTACCAATACGGTAGAGCTCGAGGTGAATGCGGATCAAGACTCGGAGGTTACCCAATCCATATGGGCAACTCCACTGCATGTGGCCTCCCCGGCCTTGACCACTGAGTTGCTCTGCGCGGGCGCCAACCCCAACGGAACCGACACCGAGGGACGCACGCCGCTTCACTGGGCTCTAGACCCCCCCAAGGAGGCAAGGCCCAGAACGTGGGATACAGCATGGCGATTTAAGAAAGCCTTGATGCTGGCACGGGCGGGGGCAAAGCACTCGGTAGAGCGGGATATTCTTGAAACAACATTGACGGCGTTTGAGAGTGAAGGTTATGGGACACAACCGCTTCGCGAGGCTTTGGGTCAGGGAGTTAATAAAGGAGGTTATCTCCCAGGCTGGGTTACTCGGATTCTGGGCATTGGGAGGTAGCATAGATTATCGCAGGGCATATCATGGGAGGTGCATTTGAATGCAACTAATTTCTTTTGACCTTGACTTGTGAAGCGCCTTTGCAGTACCATGTTGGATATTGTAAGGTAATACACTATCCGGACGTAGGGATCTAGAATGACTTCGGAAATGACCAGTCCGCCTTGGATATCGCCAAGGTTGAAACAAGGTATAAGTTCCAGATTCCCCACTTGGGATTGCACTGTTTAGGTGAAGGGTTTTCCACTTTGGCATTGTGGGGTAGGAAGGGTAATAATGCCACGAATCCCAGGTCGGGGTTCCAGCGAAGCGAGGAGACGGAACCTGTTCTTCCGTGCTCCAGGGGCTGGTTACCCGGGAATTTGGTCAAGCTAGTGTAAAGATCACTGTAGCGCCGCTTCCAGCGTGTTAGTTATAACCCTGTCGTCACATCGCCCCGAGCTTACGAATACTCTCGACGCAAAAGAGAACCGAGTACGGCTTGGTGGGGTTGAGGGTCATTGTTTATAATACCCGTCTGTCCGGGTCATTAAAGACATTTCAGCTCTACACGACAGTCAGTCCATTAAAAAGTCATCAATTCGAAATCTCATGATGGCCCGCTTGTCTTGGGCAGCTCTCTGCGTTGCCGCCACAGGTTTCGTGGCCACAACAAGCGCGAGGGTTCTGTCTGTGCGCAGAGACGATGTCGTGACGTACGAGGCCGAGGATGGTATCCTCAGCGGTGTGACTGTTGATAAATCTCATGCTGGATTCTCAGGTATATCTCTTCTTATTCTCTCCAAACGGTTAACTAATGCAGAGGGGAAAAAAAAAAAAAAGGAACCGGAGCGGTAGGAGGCTTCGACCAGTCAACGGATAAAATCACCTTTAGAATCGAAAACAACGGCACGACCCGCCTTTACGACTTTAGCATTCGCGTTGCGGCCATTTACGGAGAGAAGAGAACAACCGTGGTCCTCAACGGCGGTGCTAGCAGCGAGGTTTATTTCCCTGCTAGCCAGACCTACGATAACATCCCCGCGGGACAACTCCTTTTACAGCCTGGTATCAACACCATTGAGATTATCAGTAACTGGGGCTGGTATTTAATCGATTCCATTTCCCTCAAACCGTCAGCCCCCCGACCACCTCATGATAAAATCGAGCCTTTTCCGCAAAACCCGTCTGCCGACACCAACGCCCGCGCTCTGTATGCCTATCTCCGCTCTATTTACGGAAAGAAAATCCTTTCTGGTCAGCAGGATCTCGCGTGGGCGGACTGGATCACCAATCTCACTGGTGGAAAAACCCCCGCGCTCGTCTCGGTAGACCTAATGGATTATAGCCCATCTCGAACCGAGCGCGGAACGGTATCTACTGCCGTCGAAGACGCTATCACCCACCATAAACGCGGAGGGATAGTTTCTGTGCTGTGGCACTGGAATGCGCCCGCGGGATTATATGATACGGAAGAAAATAAATGGTGGAGTGGATTCTACACGCGCGCTACGGATTTCGACATTGCAGCTGCGTTGAGTTCTACTACGAACGCAAACTACACGTTGATTCTCCGCGACATTGACGCCATTGCCGTACAGCTTAAGCGGTTACAGACTGCGGGTGTACCCGTGTTGTTTCGTCCCCTCCATGAAGCAGAGGGGGGTTGGTTCTGGTGGGGAGCCAAAGGGCCGGAACCAGCCAAGAAGTTGTGGGGGTTATTACACGACCGATTAACGGGATATCACGGGATTAATAATCTGCTTTGGGTATGGAATTCGCTTCTACCGGAATGGTACCCCGGGGATCACACTGTCGATATCCTCAGCACGGATGTTTACACGCAGGGAAACGGACCGATCTCAGCGCAGTATAACCAGCTGGTGGCACTGGGTAACGACACCAAGATGATTGCCGCAGCAGAAGTTGGAGCAGCGCCATTGCCGGAATTGCTGCAGGCGTACGAAGCGCATTGGTTGTGGTTTGCGGTGTGGGGGGATACGTTTGTTAATAATCCGCAGTGGAACTCGGAGGAGACTTTCAAGAGGGTGAGTTTCCCCTACAAACCCAGAGAGAGGGAAAAAAAACGGGGATTAGTTCACGGAAAGACTAACTGGCTGGCAATTTCTAGATCTATAATAGCGACTATGTTCTCACCTTGGATGAGATTCAGGGTTGGAGGGGTATTAACTAACTAGGTAGGTAGGTAGGTAACTACGTGGGCCCGAGTTGGGAAATCATTGCCGGACATGCCATGCCCTGTTTATACCTTATACATGCACCTCCACGACCAAGTTTTGTCTGAACCGATCCAGCTGCTCTGTCGTGATAACGCCCGATTCCAAAACCCTCTTTGCAAACCCGCCACTTGCACGAATTTGTTCCAAAAAAGCCTGCATAGCCTCGGCTCTGTCATTGTCATGATTCTTATTATTAGCATTCATCCCCAGCTGAGACCACCATTTCTCTGGAATGAATCATAGATATCATGTACTTACCTAGCACTGAAAAAACGTTCCTCCTCTATTGTGATGCCCGGTCCACCCGGCCGAATCTCGGCAATGATACTGACCACTTTCTCTCTAATGCCCTCGGTGGTGAGCGCATATTCTTGCGCTACAATGTCATCGTCCACGCCAGCTAACGAGAGGATAATGGCGCAAAGGACTCCGGTTCGGTCTTTTCCAAAGGAGCAGTGGATGAGTGCCGCTCCAGCGTCGGTATCAGGATCAGGTTCAGAAGAGGAAAGTTGGGAAAGGACCATCTTGAGAGGTTGGTGCGGGTTCGTCTCGGATATGAGAGCGTCGGCAATTTCTTGGTAATATTCCACAAAGCCCTGGATTATCAATCACAGTCAATATCAGTGCGGTCATATTTCAGTTTTGAGTATACCTCAATACCCTCTCTCTTCAAATTCTCATCCCTTCGCTTCTTCCGGCCATCATCTGCACCCGGGATATGATGATGATGATCATCATCCTTGAAAACCGACACGACAATTCTCTCTGCGCCATCCCACTCTCTAACCTGACCGAATCCCCGCTGCGTACTTTGTTCAATCTCAAACTCGGAGCGCAGGTCAAATACCCTTGTGATATTTAGGTCTCCGATCTGCGAGATTCCCAACTCGGTGATTTTTGAAGGGTCTGCAGAGCGATATACCACGCCGGGTCGAATGATTTTGTTTGGGAAGTTGGCGATGGGATATCCGCCGAGATCGCGAAAGTTGTAGAGTCCGTCGCTTTGCATAAAAGGGAGAGAGAAACTTCTTGTCAAGGGTTTTGCCAAGGGTGCTGGTTTTGCGTTTCCAGTGGGAGATGTAGACGACAACTCGCAAGGAGATAGAGATACATGGTTAGCGAGAAAGGGAGATTTAGTCATTTTAACTTTGACAAAGCAAAGTCGCGGGCAGTGATGATGGCGCTTTGATCTTGGGTTAGTTATGCCCGGGCACTGGTATGGAAGGGAAGAGTGTTTTGATTGATTGACCCCTGGGTTAAAAAAAAAAAGAAAGAGTTCCCTCAATCTTTGTAAAGGGAGGGAAAAACAAAGCCCAGCTTAGAATATATACCTGGTATCGAGGCTACATGTGGCATTGGCTGATCGAAATCGCCATCTCAAGCAACGAAACCAGCCGTGTGATTTAGCCTCGCTTTTTGACCTTTCTCGCTATTTCCACGTCACAGACTGAGCCTCGCTAAGTCGAGTTATTACGTATCTCATGACCGTTTGTTTGTTATTATTTTCTTCGGATATTCCATCGCAGCATTCTTCTCACACGGTAGTGATTCCCCGATTCATGTCCCCCACCTCTCCTCCAAAATCCGCTTCACCATGGCCAGCTCAACCGGTTTGATGGATCACCAACCTCACTGGAGGAAAAACCCCCGCGCTCGTCTCGGTATGTTGTTTTTTAAAATAATAAAGTTTAATAACAGAAACTGTTATTTTAAATCGTCCGCGAAAAGATAGCGAAATAAAAGGAGGGAAAATAATAATAAGTGTATTAATAAAAAGGAAGCGAAAAATACGTAAAGGAGAATAAAGTAATCAAATTTAGTAGAGTAAAAGGCGTCCGGAATGTGGGCCGTCCGGTTTGGGGGTCACGCCTTCTAATTAGGTAGTTAAAGCAGCATGAAAAGAGCGGGCATACCCAGTTCGTTCGGCCCGGTCATAAAATAAGCCTTCAATACCATGCACTGAGAGAAGGTATTATGGGCTGTTCTTCAGTCTTGTCTCTTCTTCCTTGACGTTATCATAGTCTCGATCTGAGAGTCGCTCCGGTAGACTCGGTTGAACAGTAGACAGTAGCAGTCATTCCTCCAGCCTGGGGAGCGCAGAGATAGTGGAATAGAGCGCAGAAGAGCTCGGTGTATTGCTTGTACGCTTGATCAATTTCGGAATAAGTCTCAGGGAGTGCCAGTCCACCGATATCTACTACCTCAACTCCAGCTACAGTCTGACTACCCCGAGTCGCCTCCCCCACACTAAATCTTGCTCTTCACAAGCCTGTGCCTGCCAGACCATCCTATATTGTCCGCCAGACTTTAATCTACTGCGGCGAAGCCCCTACAGCCAGTCTACTGGTCAAGAAGGCCTCCACTATGTCATTCATCGTCAGACCCTTCCTTTCTTTTCGTTCTTTTTTGATTTGAGCCTTAGTTGAGAAGATCTCAATTCATGGTCGTCCAATTTCAGGCCTCTCAGGCCTGTGGTGATTTCGTTAAGACGGTCCTTCGTTAGATCGCTGAGCGAAAAAGAACAGGAAGAATATGGAAAAGACGGCTTGTGCCAGACGCGATCCGGTGACTTGATGTCACGGATTTTCTTGGCGATATCTGTAAAACTGCGATCTTCGAATCGAGGCACAGCGTCATCCAGCCCTTCGTCACACATGTGCTTAACAAGGGCGCCGAGGAGAATCGAGCGACATTCGAATGAGCAACCGGCGGTGCCAGTGAGGAGGTCGCTTTTGACACCGTCGAGTAACTTGAATACCCTTCTCAGTGCTTCCTCTCTTCGCACATTGAGCCGGGCTATCGCGATACTGTAAGTTACTATGGCGAAACTGAAAGGTTTCAAAACTTACAGATTATGCTTGCGGAGATCGGAAGATCAAGAGTTCGTACATCTTCTGGGCTACTTTCAATAGCAACCTTAGTAGCAGCGCAGAAAGAAGTTGCGTTGCGAAAGATAGAAGACACACATATCCAGAGAACGATGTCCCTGCCGTACGTAGCTGGGAGTGAACTGCGTAGGTAATCAATCCACAGAGAACCGTAAAACTGGAGGGCATCCTGAAGTTCGTAGTAGTCGACAAGAACTGCAATTTTGCAAAGCATCTCAAGCGTGACTTTGCGCGGGATGTCCTTTGTACGACTGTGGATTGCGCTCAGGACAATTAACATGGCTTCGGAATCCCAGTTTTCTGTGCTGATCGCAAAACATCCGTCTTCGGCCGTCGATGCCTCTTTCCAGCCTCCTAATAAAGCTGCTGCAAACACGGTGGAGGCTTGCATCAAGCTTTTCGAGCAAACCCGAAACGTTACTTCACTCTGCGAACTTCGCACGCTGTCGGGCTCTCGCTCTTTGTCAGGCTCGTCCCACACTGCCGGGGCGACATTTGGGTTTTTGAGGGTAAGTATCGTGTCGCTAAAATAGGAAAGCACATAGTCGCTATTATTTGAGCTCTCAGAAGTAGAAGTCATGTTGCCAAAGACTGCTCAGTTCTCAGAGGGTAGGGCTAGAGGTGGGACCTCGAGAGGGTTCTCTGTAACCGGGCGTATAGCTATTAGTATATAAGGCTGGGAGTCTTAGCTAATACTAGATATGAATACCTACTGCTGGGAAATTCTCGAGGTACTTGACACGAATTTCGGTTGAATAGGGTGTTGAAGCTCGAGGGTTGCTGCTGCTGTTGTCCCTCAAACCAAGGAGTTTTGAAGCCTGAATCACACAACCTCAATTTTTGATTATGTTAGCGCCCAGACGGCCGGCACCAGCTGCAGACGCTCGAGAAATCGTACTTGGGAGCCCCAGATTTGGTTGGAAAACAGCCAGCGGATATGGGTTGCCAAAGTGGCTTGGTAGGCCTCAGTGCTGCTGTAGAATTTGGGCGGTGTGGCTGACTAATCCCGAATTTCTGCCGGTGGCTAGCGTCATGCGCGAATCCCCCAAGATTCCGGGGATAACGTGCGACGGGCTCACCCAGCTGTCGCTGCCTTAAGCGACTCGGGACGTTTTCTCTAACCCATGAAGTTTCATGGTCATCGACAGTCCAGGTATACATCAAAATACTCAGCTCCGGCATAGACATCGACGCCCGGACGGTGAGAATTCTCTTCGAGGCAACCAAGATTGAGGCGGAGCCCCTCGCTGATGCGGGCAATGAGCAGAATCGACAAAACTCGCCGTTGCGCGGCTCGAGAGATTGGCAAGAAAGGGGGAGCACAAGCTACGGTCACCTCATAAGCATGCTCACCGACAAGAGTTTTGTTTACTGATTTATCCATGGAAGACTACAAGGGAGAGTGTCTACGGTTTTTACCGTGATAAAAACACAAACCCGAGCATCATCGTACGGCGACTCGGCGAGCGTGCCCAGTTGCAACAATCTTGAGCGACACGCTCCCTCTCACTGTGGTTAAACAAGTGTTTTTACTCGCCTACAATCAAGAGATATGTCTCGTGTGACTTTTTCTCGAGAGAGAGCATAGTATAGGTACGGAAGCGCCAC
>Ga0247765_1000542_pt1 | contig 28354 bp, 36 predicted proteins | sample UWRJL106311C6_FD_179949 | JGI IMG/M metagenome (GOLD analysis project Ga0247765, IMG submission 179949) | Plant litter microbial communities from Arlington Agricultural Research Station in Wisconsin, United States - UWRJ-L106-311C-6 | ecosystem: Environmental > Terrestrial > Plant litter >...
CTTTGCCATACTCGCCACTTTCACTCGGTCTAGTCCGCAAGGTGTGTCTACTAAACTGTCAAACTCTCCGTGTCTTCAAAACCAGAACACATGTCCCATCTTGCTACTGTTTCGCCGCTTGTTATTGACTTGAAGCCAACGTGAACCGACCAACAGACCCGAGCTCTCAAGGCCATCAATACCCACCATACGAACCCGGACCTGGACCATACGGACCGGGGCCCGGACCATAGCCACCATACGGATCCGGAGCAAACATTGGCACATACGAAGCTGCATACTGACCCGGAGACGGAGACGAAGGACCAGGAGGGACGGGACCATGCGGACTATAGACTACAATCGGGCCAGCGAGGAGCGGCCCAGACGGGTATGGCTCGCCAGGACGTATTAATAGTGAAGGCGGCGGTATGCGAGGGGGGATATGTGGGCTGTTGGATGGTGGCCCGTAGGAAGAAACAGCAGAAGCAGCATAGGAAGAATACGGAGGAGGGGGATAGGGGCTGGGCCCGGCATTGCTTCCGCCGTATTGGGAACCTTGTCCATCTATATATCCTCGTTAGCCCTCTACTTTCAGTATCCCATTTTTACCTTTTACTGGGGGGCCATCTATCTAACTGGAAGTTGTGAGAATAGACAGGCAGGTACGTGACTTACAAGGGCCAAGTTCATCCCCCTTCCGGCGACGGTTGAACCGGTCCGCCATCCGGTCCATCATTGCATCTTGCGAGTCTTGCGGAATCCGCCCCGGAGACTGAGAAGAGAGTAGTGGCCTGGTAGGTCCGGGGCGTCCGGATTGGTACGGTCGGTTGGAGGAGGTGGGCGGCGCGGACGGGGGCCTGGGAATGGGAGTGTCGTACTGCTCGATATTGTAAGGGTCGAACCGCTCGGTATTATTACTACGGTTGGACCGCTGTCTGTGGGTTTGACGGTGATCGGATCGGCGTGGTTGAGAAGGTTGCTGATAATCCAAGTCGTGTTGATAACCTTGGTCGCCGCGGCGGCGGCGATGATGATCTCGCGCAGCCTGACGATCTCGATTGCGCCAATATTCTAGGTCACTCTGATGACCTGCGTAATCGTCCTCGGTTGGGTAATCTTGCTCGGTCCGGTGATCTCGCTGAGCTTGATAGTCTTGCTCGCGGCGATGGTCTTGATCACGTTGATAATCCAGATCGCGCCGATAGTCTTGATCTTGCTCACGGTGATGATCTTGCTCGCGACCATGATCTTGCTGAGCCCGGTCCTGGTACTGGTCTTGGTACTGATACTCTTGCCCCCCCTCCTCCCCCTCCTCTTCTTCGACCGGGTCAAGCTGTGGAACAGGGGCTGGTTGAAGTCTGACAGAGGTATTTGCCCTATGACTCGAACTGCTTTCAGCAGCACTTTCACTACTCTCAGGGAAGTCCTGGGTGTGACTCGAGCTCTGGCTGCTGCTGCTGTTGTTGTGCTGTCCTTGTCCTTGTCCTTGTCCTTGTCTCGAGCTTCTGCGGGATCTACGCGAATTCGAACCTGATCTGTTACTCATGTTGGCGGGTTCTCAGCAGTAATGTTGCGAGTAATCAAGGGCGATGTTAGCGAGTGTTTAGGGGCAATGTTTGGAGGTGCTTAGCGTAGCGTTAGCGAGTTCTCCGCAGAGAATTCGATTATGAGATTAAGGCTAAGGGGGAAATACTAAAAACCAAGCTGGGGGAATGCAGCTCATTTATAATCGTCAGGAGCTAAAGCCCTGAGGCTATCATGAACTGAACTGATCATTGCCGTTACGTCACCTACTGTATGACAATATATGTATGACACGAATCCCTTGAGGCTCTTGTCTCAGATATCCAAAGAGTGGATTCACCATTGACATCGAAATTGTCTTGGGCTCAAGTCAAGCTTGCTCTGATGAGATCTCTACTCTGATAGGGAACTGATCTGGCACTTCACATGCATGAAGATGGAACGATTACATGATCGGATGAGGATCTCCTGCCCACAGCTTGTGCTTCAAAGATTTGTGTTCAGATACAGGGCCACGCATGATAAATATGTGTTACTCATGTAGGTAAGTTCACGACGAAAACCTTGCTCTGTCGAGACTGGATGTTGAGAAAGAACAAATGAAGCTGGAACTGAAAAGTGAAACCCAAGGCTGGACAGTACCTCTAAAACAAAGTCAATACATAAGTCTTGCTTTGCCATCCATCCACGCTGACTCTGACTCTGCAGATGATCAATTAGATTGCTTGTCACGATCCCAGGCAAATCTGCTTCTCCCTCGGTAACCAACTCTGAACCCCTACCTAACCATTCCAAAGCAAGATAAACACCGAACCTCAGCTCTCCCATCACTCATTGTGCCAAAATGAGCACACGAGCCACGAGCATGAATCCTCACTTCGCATCATCTCTAGGAGGAGGTTTGCCCAGAGAAGACGATGGAGGCGGCACGGTAGAACCAGAAGAATGGTCAGCAGCCGGGGTCTGAGAGGGGGGCCCCGTCGGCCTAGCCGTCTGGAGATGGGATTGCTGGTTGTGCTGGTCCGATTGGAAAGAGGGGGAGGAATCGTTCCCGGGCCAGGGCCAGGTCGCTGCAAATATGCATCGGTTTCTGCATTGGCCCGCACCTGTTCTCGTGCCTGTCTCCGGGCGTGATATAGTAGGCCAGCAGGAATATTGGGATGAATTAGGTTACGTGGGAAGTCCTGTAGGCCTAGGGGGGTACGGTCATAAACCCAGGAATTTGGCTGGTAGGCAGTCCCGGTACCGCTGCCAGTGCCAGTGCCAGTGCCAGTGCCATCGTCAGACTGCCAGTGTCGCTAGGCCTGTCGATGGGAACGGGGACCAGTAATATTATAGTGTACGGCAGTAGTAGTAGTAGTAGTAGTAGTAGTAGTAGTAGTAGTAGTAGTAGTAGTAGTAGTAGTAGTAGTAGTAGTAGTAGTAGTAGTAGTAGTAGTAGTAGTAGTAGTAGTAGTAGTAGTAGTAGTGGCCCCCGTTCCTTGGGCCTGCGTGCTAGTTGGCGGGTAGTTTTGACCTTGCTGGTGAGACTGCCTAGCCTGGTGAGATTGCCCCCCCTGGTAAGAAGACTGTCCGTCCTGCGGATGCGTGGATTGCTCTTTCTCTCCCTCTTCCGAGTCTGAGAATTCTTGCCCCGAGGTGTTGCGCGATGCACCAGTCGTCGAATGTTTTTGTCGGCGTGAGCTTGATTTCGATCTCCTCTTGCCCATGTTTGTTTGCGGGCGCTCGGTGGGGGTGATTTGTTGAGGAGAGATTCTAAGGGAGAAAGATGTTGACTATCAACCCTGTGAGATATGACTCGCAAGGTTGGGTTATCATACTCTTGGTCGGGGAGCAGGAGTCCGACTATGTCAGCTGTGTTCGCCCGGTAATCGATGACATGGAAGAGTCGAGGTTCTTTACCCCCTGCAGTACTTGCTTTATGAATCACGTAAAGACACCGGCAGGGTTGAGGAAGCAGCTGTGAAGCCGAGAACGAGGTTGCCGTGGGCATGTTGGTTGCTGTTTACCCTTCTCACAGTGATACTCGCATGTGCTTGGCACCAACAAATCAGGTAAGGACACCGCCCAAAACTCGCCGTCACTTCCAAAATTGCCCCTTGCTGCTTCTGGCGTTCCTACCCTCCCAAATTCGCAATCCCATCAACCGTAACATCGACCCGGTGAGACGATAACGACCTTTGGCTTGGGCCAACTAGAAGCGCCTGTCAGGTGTGTCAGAAATAGGTATTCATGGCAGTTTATCTCTGACCAGGCTTCGACACCGGTGTGTTGTGGATGTTGTGGCTGGCACCAATAACAAGGGTAGTTGGGTGTGGTCTGAAATCGATGCATTTTGAGTTTGTATCTGCGTGTACGCTGGTTTGGGTGCCGTTTAGACCGAGGTTCATCAAAGGCCCTACTAAAACACTGCCCCATGGTGGATGTTTCGATAGTGTTTTGTTTTCGTTGGAGACCACAGTCGTATTGGAAATTGGTCAGTAGTTGAGTGTTAACTTCATGATCTCGGTGTCAACTTATATCCTCCTCGACGACGAAACTGCGCGGCAGACTCAGAGCGACTTGATTCACTTTTGTGATTTTGTGAGATTCACTCGGGCAGATTCTCAAGTACCAGTTTGCCCTGCAGCCCGGATGCAGCATCTACCCGATGGTTCTGGTGCATGTTGTATATCACTGCGCTTGCAGCGGTCATTGCATCAAATCTGTGCTCCCAGAAGCCTAAAATATCGGATAGACACTTGGACTTTGCAAAGAGCGTTGCGGGGAGCTCCGCGACGCTCCCGATGCACTCTCGACAGTACAAGTTTCTCGTGGGCTGCAATTGCTCTCTTTGTCTGGCCTTGGCAGGGGTTGCATCATGAAGCGCAGCACTCAGAGCGCCATCGCTGACAACAACCATCGATCACTCCCACGTGCCGTGCCAGTGAATCAAAAGTCGTGCGGCTGAGTCCCCCGACGCCATGCATCCGCTAGCACGCGCACTTTAAGACCGCAAACAACTTCATTCGACCGGCAACCTCTATACCCGACCGACTGACATTGGAATGCCGGATCCCAACCCACCGACGCCAGTCAGGCAGGCATGCTTCACCCCGAGTTTGTCCTCGCTTCAGGCGGCGGCCGCTTTTGCTTGACGGCTGGATTCAGGGCGGCCGACGACGTCTTTGTTCTCCCCTCCAAATTCCAACCGGCGAACTCGCAATCCGCGCCACGGAAAATGTGTCGCGAGTCCTGATACGCCCACGTTGCAAATTGGCTGGGTCCAGACTTTCGGGATGCAGCTGAACCGCGCTACTAGTGCCGGAGTGGTTCCATGTCATTCCAGCCCTGTGGTCGCGGGGTTGTTATCGGTGTTTGCTTCTTTCAGGCCGTACCTGGCTACCCGGAAGCGGATGGGAACTGTAGGTGGCATGATGAAGTCGGTGGTGATTGAGGTATAAATGGTCTCCTGCCAGCCAGCTCAGAATTCGAGACAGTATTGACACCCAGTCTCTATACTCTCGACAGTCAGCATCGCTCTAGCCAATATTCCTTCAAGCACCGCCTAAAATGCCCTTCCCCACCCAGCCCGCGTTCGTCCTGCACGCCCAAGGCTGGGACGCCAACCTCCTTGCCCACCCCATGGCCGCCTTTTTATACGCACACGAGCACGTCTTTGACGCCAAAGACTTTGAGGGTTGTCGTCCCTTTTACCACCCGGACATGACCTACATCAAGGGCACGGGCAAGGTCTTTTCCGGCCACGAAGCCCACACTGCCACGCATGCCGACTATGCCCTTTTCGACAAGTATTTCCACGAGCCGTCGTTTGGGGTGATTACGGAGAATCCCGACGGGGGCTATCGTCTATTTGGTTCTGCCAAAATGTTTGTCAACTTGCCGGGGCCACCTGTTGATGACGCCAACAAAAAGTTCACCGATCTCCAGGGGAGGAAATGGGAGTGTCAGGGCCATGGTGCCTTTCTCTTTGATGTGGTGAAGGATGAGGCTGGGCCGCAGGGGTTTCGGATCAAGTTCTTTCAGATCTTTGCGGACCCGACGGCTATTTTGGGTGATGCGGTGAAGAAGGGGTTGATGCCGGCGGAGGCGATTATTCAGTAGATATGTGCGAGCTGAGGGACTTGGGAGACAGTATATCTGTCTGTCAGGCTGGTGAGGAACGAGGTTTGGCAAGTGTGGAGATTTGGTGGGGATGCATGGTTTGCCGAGTTGAGTTCGAGATTTGTGTCTGTTGGCTTGGATAGCTGCTGGTTGAGAAATACATGTCGAAAATGTGGTTGTGACTTTTCGTTTGACGAGATCTGTGGTGTGAGCGTGTAAATCTGGCGCCAAGCCGGGGCGTTGATGACACCGGCTGACCCGCCGACCGCAGCTGCCCGGGAGGCCTTTCAGGGCCCCACCCGCTAAAGTCGCCGTAAGCCAAGCCACGCCGTGGCCCTCAGCATCTGGCGAGAAGGCATCTCAAAATTGAAAATAACATGAACAAGAGACCTCGATGCTTTGAGCCTGTAGACATTCCAGACAGACACTTAGGCGTGCAATTCTGCCGATGCGGGCATCCAGCAGCTGTCAGTTCCTGGCTTGGAGAAGTGCATGCTTAGCTTGGCACCACAGTGTAATCTCACAAGCACATGCACACTCCCCATCTGACTGTCTGACTCTCCACCGCAGTTCCCACGTTCCATCCACATACAAACCGAACATGCAAACCTTATGGACACGATTATCTGAGTCAGAGAAACACAAGCTCCATTGGAGAAATAGCTCAGTGGTAGAGCGTTCGGCTGCAGAATCCCCTCTGGTTCTCCCCTTCTTGAAAGGCGATCACGGGATTTGTAGGATCCGATTGGTCACGTGTTCAATCCACGTTTTCTCCTCTTTTTTTATCTTCTTTTTCCGGGGAATGCGAAATGGTAGGGGTTGTTTCTGAGTTTTTGCTGGTCTTGGCTTTTTTATTTTGGCGGGTTTGCTTTGTTTTAGGTCTCTAAGGGGGCAGAAATTGCAGTGCAGTTTCGTTTATGTTTCAGGATGGCGGCAAGCAGTTGGCAAAAAAAGACGAACTGCAAAGATGGATTGGTCTGTGCGGGTGGCTGCACACTATCACCCACTACCAATTTTGCAACAGTTCCATCGCATTCACTCACACCACCACCAATCCACAGTTGGTAAGGCGAATGGAGGATGTGTTAGCGGGCGAGGGTCGTATGACTGGATTCTAACACTATGGTACAGAGAGGTACTTAAATTTGTATATAAATCTGGCCCGTAGGGATGTACCTTGAAGTAATGAGTTCGTATTATTTTGCCAACCGCTTGGGCGGTAAGGGGTGTGCGGCTGCACCAACCATGGATTGAGGCGTGCAACAGGAGGTGCAAACCAACTGCTTATCTACGCAAAATTAAAAATGCTAGCACCTTACGCCGTCGTGCGATGGGACTCGGTGCACCTGTTTGACTTGGGTGATACTGCCCTCTGCTGCACTAACTAACAGGTCCTGGCAGCCTACCTGATGTGTTGACTTGGACGTCGCAGCGGCAGTCTCTCCAGTTTAAGCCAGGCCTTCCAGGTTGTCCTCGGGTAGCTCTGAGCCTCTGAGCCTTGGCATGTCTTGCGCGCAGTACTGGGTATTCAATCCATCCACGATTTTCACCTCTTTTTTCGTCTTCTATTCCCTAGGGAATGCGATTTTTTGGTCTTGGAGTTTTGCTAGCCTTGACTTTTTTGGCGGGTGTGTTTCATCCAGTCGGCATGTTGAACACGTTGAAGCCTCCGAGGGATAGAAATTGCAGTGAAGTCGGGGGCGCTCCGGGAGTGCGCAATGCTATATGTGATTGGTCATTCGAATCACACACTCCTTTGTCCTCCTGCTGCTGGGGTTCGGTCTTGGCTTTTGGGGTTCCCTTCTGAGGCTTCCACAGAGACAGAAATTGCAGTGCTGGACGAGGAGTCGCTTCTGCGATGGCAGAAATTGCAGTGATCACATCACTGAGTCACTCTCTCTTGTCACTCACTGTCGGCTCGACGCCGGCTCTACGGCTGGGGCGTCCAATTGGCCAGTGTTCTCCTCGCGTTTTTGCGGTTTGGGGTCCTTTTGTCCCCAATTGCCAGCGCAAATGTGAGAATGTGAGCACCCCAAAACCCCAACTCTGCACACGAAGCTCCACGATCTCCAAATTTCTTGCAAATGCCTTGGTTCAGGGGGGACTGACGGCCTCTTTTACCTTGTACCAATTATAGCAGATGCAACGTGGTAATTTAGGAGACAGATGTAAAAACCAGCCGCGACTCTAGGTAAATCACTACCGAAAATTCGAGAACTGATCCTCATTTTCTCGGTTTTAGGCCTCAAAAGGGGCAGAAATTGCAGTGCTTGAGCCTCGTGTCGACACAGTCGCCAGGGTGCTGCATCTAATTGGTCAGTTCAGAGGTCTTCCAGTTGCCTGTTTCAGTGGTTCTGTCAGCCTTGACCCCAAGTGCTCTTGCAGGATGGAGGCAGTGTCATTCTGGAACACTGCCATACAGTGGGGCACCAAAAAAAACGCTAATCGACCTTTTCCCATAGTAAACCAGCAATTTCACCTCTACCCCAGCTTATTCATACTGCTTTGAAAATTGCATGAAAATTAAATAAGTTTTTAAATGTTAGATTGATGAAGATATCTGCACCTGTCACGGCACCAAAGGACGCAATGCGTAAACACCACAAAAAGTGGAACGTTGTGCAGTCAGGGCACTGCACCGTAGTCCTTCTACATCTAGCTGCAGCCACAGGCAGGCAGCATCACCGTACCGTGACAACTACAGCATGGTGGGGAAGTCACCTCTTAGATGATGAAGCATGTCAATGGTACCTCGTAGGGGCGTGAATAATACCTCCATTGCCAAGCGTTACCAGATGCTGGGTCTGGACTTATCCCGACTACGTCATAAAGCGTCACCACACCCGCCTTAAAAGCGGCTCTGCCCACATAGCCGGATGCAACAACAACGGTTATCCAAGCGCCAAAATGTCCATTCGCACATTTGCATCACTTCCACTACTCTCGGCCCGTCGAGCCCCCGCCGTCCGGCGTCTACCTCCGGTTCATCGACGAGGCATCGCAGAGGACCACAGTAATCTGGGCGGAGTCGGAGGGTCAGAACCACCGGGTCCCCAGGCAAATCCCCATAACTGGTACGTGTGAAGGCCGTCTCTAGACCCGACTGACTAACAGGTCAGGATTGCTGGAACCATCACCGTAACGGCAGTGTTGTTCATTGGATGGAGAATGCGGGCGGCAAAGCTGAAGCAGAAAGAAGCTTCACAGGCATAGATTGCGAGGTAATCACGGAATAAGAATCGGGTTTACACCCTCACATTGACATCCCCAAATGAGCTGATCAGGCTGTATACGGCCGCCCCTGGAGGTGAAGCACCCGCTGGGATTTTGTCTAGTTGATGCTGGGAATGTTAGCGTTGGCATTGGCATCCTGACGCAGACCTACAAATGCCACGTAGCTGCCCCCAACAAACAACTTGCCCTCTGCGATCTCGGCGGACCGTGGAAGACTTTTGGCAGGTGAGAAGTCATAACGTAGGAGTACTGATCGGACGGGCGAATCTGTCGCCAGAGATATGCGTAAAAATTCCTCTAGCTTCTCACTCTCGGCTACTGCTGCGTCGATAGGTACGACGACAACGTGCTTTGGGGGTCCTGTTGGTGTGAGCGTCCATCGCGGTCGAGCATCCAGCATACTCAATACCCAGGGCAATCTCACCACTAAACACCCCATCCTCAATCGATCCCACCTCCTGATATGCACCAATGACAAAGTCGGCTACGTCAAAGACAAACCCTTTCGGGCCAGGTAGGAGGTCGCTATGCAACGGGACTTTGAGGAACTCGCATGTGTCCGAGAGCAGCCACTCCCGGCTAACCCCCGGATACACGGCCAGATATGGGAACCCTGGAAATTGCGCCTCGTCGGTTGCTGTGGTATTGACATACCGGAAAACTGTGCCGACCCCAGGAGTATTGAGGAGATCCCGAATGTGCACCTCTTCGTACCATTTCCGGAAGACGGCCGGGGAGAGGTCAGCTCCGGGGCGAATCTTGCTTTGGACGAAAACAACTTCAGACATTCTCGCTGGGTTTGCGAAGTTGTGTATTGTAACGGTGTGAAATGAAGAGATTGGAGGCATGCAGCATTATGTATTGGCCGGATCGGAACTGACTCGGGGTGGGCCATGCCGGTCTGACATGGCCGGTGCCCCACTAACCCCGATGCAGACCCAAACTCCGGAAACTCCAGCGGGATTGGCACAGCACCACCAATCTGACCTATAGCAATAGAGCTTTGCTGCATTACGACTTGTAGTGTACAGCATAGTAAAACGACCTGGTCCTGACCGGTCCTCGGGCTCCGTCTTCTGGTTGGTCAAGGTTGCATCTCTTCGTATGAATGGTGTTCGCATCCGGGAATCGGCATCGCGCACAATCATTGTCCAAATCCGTTCCGTTTCTCGCTTCGTACTCGAAGGTGTGCGAGTCTAGGGTACTAATCAGGTATTCGCCCGACTCGAAACCGGTGTTTGTGCTCAGGTACAGCGTTGCGCCAGAACACCATAATGCGGTTTCGTGGAGTTGATGAAGCACAACCCGGATCCGAAAGCGGAACGTGGTCGGGTTGGCTAAGGGCTTGGTGTTTGGTTGCTTGGCTGACTTCAAACTTGCGCTGTGAAATCCACGTGTTGAAGCCTGAGGAAAATACGAACAGGAGTCGATGGTGATCGGAAAGTCCCGGTAGCGTGGCGTGCTGATCCTATGACGCAGTTGAGTGGTGTGGCGAGCAGTGCGCGTGGACGGGAGCGTGGGGAGCCAGCATGGGGATTGAAAGAGGGTTGAAAATCCAACCAAATCCGAGCTTTCATGCTCTCTGTCTTCGCTTCCACATTTTCGGGATAGGCGACCTCAATTCTGTAATCCTTCAATGCAATTTTCTACCATTGCTCAACTCGGCACAGATTCATCCCCTGTACGAGGCCGCCAGATCCACAGCTCAGCTCTCGCTGGAGGGCTGCGTGAGCTTGTGTTAGCGACGTTGGTCACCGTTTGACCCGCTAGAACCCGCTCGCAGCGCCCAGCCTCATCCCGCGGGGTCGAGTCCCCCAGTGGCGTAATCGCGCAGGTATCAGCGTTGAGGGAACCAACCCCGATGCCGCGGCCGGATGACAGGACGCTTTGGGCGAGGCAATGTCCCGTGCCAACAACGCCTGCCAGCCAACCACTGACCGTACTCTGTGGAAACCTCGGTCGATCTCAGGCGACACAACAGGTGAGGGTTTTTTTTCTGCAGCGTGATATTTAGGTCCTTTCCTGCGGCTGCTTTTCTTTCCTGTCTGTCTGTCAGTGTCAGACTCTGCACCCTCAACAATCTCAACACACATCACACATCATGCCGAGACATTCTCGCAAGCAAGATCCCTTCGCTCGCATCAAAGCATGGGACGACGGTTACCCCTCTTACAGCCGCGATGGACCACGGTCTTCACCGCTACGTCCCGACCCAGATTCCTACTTTGAGGCACCCCGCGATCGCAACTACGACCGCCGCCGGCCCGAGTATGAATCCTACCGGGCGCCTTCGCCGCCGCGCCGCGATGATCGGGACCGGGACTTTGGCCGGGACTACCGCGCTGCTCCTCCACGAGAGTTGCGAAAGCCCGCACCCGCACCCGCAGCTTACCGCTATCCCACCCCGCCATCCTCTTCCGAGTATGACCGTGACCGTCGCCGGTCCCGTTACACCAGTCCCCCGCCCACCTACCGCACTACCCGTTCCCCGTCCCCTTCCCCACCTCGTCGCTCTCGTCGCGATGTTCCCCTATCGCGATCCAAAAGCGCGCGCGAACCACCTCGGCGATATTCCCCTTCTCCATCGCCCTCTCCACCTCGTCATCGTCGACTAGCGCGTAGCCCATCCCCATCCCCGCGCGGGCCATCCCGTCGACCAGTCTCCCCTTATCGAGCAAAGACGCACCCTGCAGGACCTGGAGGGCCGATGCCTGGTCCCGGCGGCAAGGCTGGAAATGGCAAGACTGGCTTCGCAGGTCTAAGTCCCCGCTGGCAACAGGCTGCGACAGCTGCGTTACAAGCGGGATCGATGGCGGCGCTAAGCATGCGTTCTCAACCGGGTGGATGGGGCGGAGAAAAGGGAGCGCGAGTTGCGACGGCGGCGCTGGGAGCCGCGGCGATGAATGCTTTTCAAGGCGGAAAGGATAAGGATCGGAGTGCGGGGGGTGGGAAGAAGTCAAAGAAGAGCAGTGGAGTGGAGGCGCTGGGCGGGATGATTGGGGGGTTCTTGGTGGATCAGCTTGCGAAGGGGGATAAGAAGAGGAGGTAATCTGCGGATCTTTCTACCCCCGCTGGAAGCACATGAAGGGTGGCGGTGGGTATACGGTTCGGTTCGGTTCGGTCACGGATTATATCGGCGTTTTGGGTGGTTCCTTCGAGAGATCTGTTTTACGAAGACGGCTGGATGGGATAGGGCCCGTCGTCGATGCCTGATGAAGATGCTTGATGACGGGAAGGAAGAATACGATTGCTGCGTAATAGACGCATGAATTAGAAGCACATAGGTGGCGACGCCGTCAAATCTAAGCTCAGCCGTATCAACACCTGCTCAACCATACTCCAAACTACCAACGCCTATTAGTGCTCGCAGCGATTATCGGTCAGATTTGCCATGATCATCGGTATGGAGCCGCCGCAGCACGATGACTACCGGCCCCATCACCGATTCGGATCCGCCCCGTTCTCGATCAACAGCTCAACTGCATCCTCTAACCCCTTTTCCACCGCCAGGTGCAAAACACTCAGACCCTTTGCGTCCACCCTCGTGACATCCGCACCCCGTTCAACCAACAACTTCACCACATCCATTCGTTCTCCCTCCACCCCACAATGCAATGGCGTCCGTCCCATCGCGTCCAGCGCGTTGATCTCGGCCCCATTCCGTAGCAAAATCTCCATAATCTTATACTGCCCCTTGAGCGCCGCCACGTGTAGTGGCGTCGTCGTTGGATTACTTGGTGGCTGCTCCTGCTGCTGCTGCTGCTGCGCACCGATCCCGATCCCACCAGTCTGGTGAAACTTTGGTGGTGGCGGTGGTGGTGGCACCGGGGGGATCACTTTTGGGTTCACCTTGCGTTTCCGCGCGAGCCGTTCGGCCATGGGTTCCCGACGCGGCCCACCACCCTGCAGACGACGCCAGCGACGGTAAGCCGCCAGTTTATCGATGTTATCCGGGTCCAAATCGTGGTTGTGTTCCTCGGTGAATATCTCAATAAACCACTTGGATGCCTGGCGCTTGCGACATACCAACTTCACGCGCGTCGGACACCCAAGTTTGTTGGTTGGGCGCTTGCGTTTTCCCGTGCCCGTGTTCTTGCATGTTCCCCCGCGATCGCATCGGAGGTCGACACGTGTCACTTCTGCTACGGGGACGTATTCCCCCTTGGAGGTCTTGGCTTTTGCAGACCCGGTTTGTACGAGGACGTAGCCTTGGGCGATGGCATATTCTTGGACGAGATTCATGGCCATCTCGCGCGTCTCGTGAGGACCGAGAAGGAGTGTTGGTCGGACTTTGGGGAGTTGGAGGGGGGTGATGGGCTGGATCAGAGGTGCGATGGTATCGGGGTTCACGGGCTTGTCGCCAGCAGTGTTGCTGCCTTGTGCATTGTCCGAGTCGGGGTCGGAGCTATCGTCCGCCTCTTGCACTGTGACGTCTTGTTCCTGCTGCTGTGGGTTTGTCTGGCCATTAGAACTAGATTGCCTCTGGGTACGGGTTGCCTGGGATCGGAGTTGGGCACCCGGTGGAAATCGTTGCTGTGATTGTCGAAGAGCATTTTGTTGGGCAATGGCGCCGAACTGGTATTGGAGATGAGGAGGGAGAGAAGGTTGCGGGGTCGGGTCACCGGCGCGGTGGTAGATATTGCCGTTGGCATCTTGGTTCGGGTGCGCATGCGAATGGTTTATGTGGATTGGGAACGGCTGCGGCTGTTCGGAGACATGGTTTTGGAGGACGGGCCTCGAGCCGTGGGATCGTGGAGGGGTGCGGTTCGAGTCCTGAGAAGATTAGCAATGTCGATTGACCGAGCCATTTTCTTTACATATGTTTGGCGCGCTGGTTGGAAAGCCTGGTCGAGATAGTTGTTGCTCATTATCTCTTGGCCTACGTCGCTAGACTCTTGCCATAACCGTCTGTCGGTGGTGTGTAGGAGTTATCTGGAGGTGGAGGAGGGGGCGCTCGGGTATCAGCATATGCGGATAGCACGTGACGAGTAAAAGGGCTGTAGTGCCCCACTGGACCCTGAAATTGTTAGGAGCCGTATGAGAACGTTAGAGGCTGTTCTCTTCCTTGAGTTCCAAATCCAGACAACAAAAGCAGTCTCCGCAGACGCAAATTCTAGTCACTGATCATTGAAGCCCCTTTCCCTAGTATTGGAGGCCTTTTTTGCTTTGAAATTCGAGTCTAGATGTCTTCCCGACTCACAACGCCCTCAACTTCACACTACACACCCTCGGAGATCGAAATATCTTTTCCACCGCCAACATGCTGGACTGCTCTTCTGGGAGAGGCAAAAACTCAAAGTTGAGAATCATGTGTACGATCATGATTTTGAGCTCCTGCATGGCCAGGCGTTTTCCAAAACACCCTCTGTATCCACCCCCAAACACCAAAGACGGTAGCGCGTATGCGTCAAAGATTTCTTTCCCCTGCTCATTCTTGGTCAGCCACCTCCTTGGCTCGAACGTTTCTAGATCGCGTCCGTTTTCACCCTCTAACCCGCCGCGTGGTCGTTTAGCTTGTGCAGCCTGACTGGTTGGGCTACGGAGATGTTCTGGCACGTTTCTGGGCGGATAAATCATGCGGGTGTTGAGTAGAATGTTGGAGCCTTTGGGGATGTGGTAGCCCAGAATGGTGGTGTCGCAGAGAACTTTCCGGGCAGTTATGGCAGCGGTACCGGCGATGCGGAGAGTTTCCTCAATGGTGGCGTCCAGATAGGGGATATCGGCGTTGAGAATGGCGGCGGCGGAGTCGGGAGTTCCGTTGGGAAAGGCAGATTGTATGGCGCGGCGGAGGGTGCCTTGGGAGGATTGGTGAGCGGTCATGTACTTGACGAACCACATGAGGGTGTTAGCCGTCGAATCGTGGCCCTGCCAACCGTGTTAGTGGTGACAATGTCTGGGGGGTTGAGTTGATGGGTAGACACTTACAGCAAGCAATAGCAGCAAAAGCTCCTCCAACATCCTTGGGTCTCTCGTCGGATCTGGCATCGGCTTGCCCATCTTGCGAGCCGTGATAATCTCCCGTCGTAGCACGAGGTCCATCGCGCAAGTATCCAGCTCTTCGCCGTCTCCCTTTTCCCCATTGACTTCCAACATGGCATACCGCTCACACGCCGAAGTCATCAACCGCCGCATCTCATCAAACGTCACCTTCATCTTGCGATGAAAGCTCGGCCTTAACCGCATTAGAAAATACGTAAAGGCCGGCCAAGCCGCATTCAAGCCCGCATCCACCACTTCGTTTGCGAATTCCACCGACTCTTGAATCACCGTTGCCGACCTCATCATGTCATCCAATTTTCTCTCTCTCTCTTCTTTCTCTCTTTCTGTTTCTGTACCTTTTTTTATCGCCGCCAACTTTAACGCTTCAATATCCCTTCTTATGGCTCCTAATTTGGAACCCAAAATGGCTACCCAAATCGCATCCAAAGCCGCATGGTTAAAATCCGCTTTAACTGTTACCTCTACCCCTTCTTCCTTTGTCATTGTCGCTGTCGCTGTCGCTGTTTCTGAAATCTTCGCCTTAAGTCGCCAAAGCTCCATCAATTCCCCCGCCGCAACATGAATATTCGGCGCCACAACCCCTCGTAAAAATTCCAAGCCCATAACATCCCCCCATAACCTCTTTTGCGCTTTCAATTCCGGAGTGGTAAGTTGCGCGAGCGTACAGCGGGGAATCACCGGTTCGAATAGCTCCGATGTTAATGGCGAGCGGTCAAATTCGCGATTTCTTCGAAGGAGGATATCTTCTGCTTCTCGCGGATCGTCGACCACAATCAGTGGGGCATTAAATGCCGTGAATAAGATTTGGGAAATAGGCGAGCCGGTTTCCCGAGCGAGAGCGAATAAAGACTCTGAAGGTTCTCGGGATTTTTGGGAGGATTGGATGAGAGATAACAGATCCCCTAGTGGTCGGCGAGTGGTGGGGCGATGAGGGATGGATGGGAGGGGGGAAGGGTAGAAACGGGAGATGAGGTAGATGAGGAGAAGGAAAAAGGCGAAGAGGAGAAGAGGATAGGTGGTTGTGGCCATGGTGAGGTAAGGTGAATAATAAGAAAATGGGTGATGGCTTCTAATCGGGGTTATTACGGTGTGAGAGAGAGAGGGAGGGGTTCAAGTTTTGATGTTGAGTGACAATGCCAAGTCCGGGCGGATGTTGAAACAACACGGACACACAGCGGCGGCCGCGGGATCCGAATCCGAGGAATCGGTGCGAGGGATTGATGGATTGGGATTGGGGCAGCGCATAAAAAAGGGTGTGCGATCGGGTACTTTTGGATACTTTGGCAGTTACATTGTTTCACAAACCGAGCTTCTTCTCTTATGTCAGTGAAAGTTTTGCCCGGATTTGTCTCTCCTCTCGATACCTAAGTAGGTCTGCTAGCCGGCGATTATCACGGATTAGGATTCCACTGCTTCCCCAAAACACATGCATCGTCCACCTCGGCCGCGCTCACCGTCTTTTGCACCACTTCGCGCGATGCAAATCTTACCAGGTTTCTCCCCGTCCCATCGTCATGCGCTGGCCAACCCCGGTTCCGAAGCCCGTTTTCCGGATCCTCCATAAAGGCCAGCACATGGTCCTGCATCGTCTCTGCCACCTTTCGCTCGAAGCTCGACACGGAGTCGACCATTACTTTGACCCTCCCGGGGGTGTATGCTGCGTAGGTGCCGAAAATCATGGGAATGTCACTAGCGTGGTACGCGCCCATCCAGCCAAGCGGGGTCACACTGCTAAAGTTGCCCGCGTACTCGTACCGGTACGTGGTTAAACCACGACGGCCCCGCTCTACCGTGGTGTTGCTGGCGAGGCAGACGAAGATGCTGACAGTACCGGAATCCACGGTGGGTTGGTACGGTCCATCGGTGACGTTCGTCAGGGGATATCGTGAAAGGGTCGCCACTTCATTGGACGTCGTGCTTACGAGCGCCGGGATTCGCGGCAGGTGGCCCTCGCGGTCACGGGTGGTGTAGTTGAAAAACACGATCCTCTCGTCCGGGGCGGGCTTGAAAGTCATAGTCGGTCTGGTGGCGTTGTCCTTGTACTCGCCGACAAAGTTTTGCAGGAGTGACATGGGGACCTGTTTCATGCACGCGAGCTCCGCTGCCGGGTCATCTGGAAAGTCGCAGCCCAGGTTTTTGGCGACAAAGGTAAAGTTGCTGTGTTTGGTATCCGGCCGTGAGATGTTCACCATTGCCGTCCCGGACATCATAAATAGGCTTGCAGCCAGTGGCTCCTCAGGCCACCCGTGAGCCACCATGTCAACCGCGACACCCCCCGCCGACTGACCCCAGAGCATGATCCGGTTGGGGTCTCCGCCAAACGACGCAATGTTGGCATATACCCACTCCAACGCCATGCGCGCGTCGAGGATACCGAAATTTTGCGTTTCCAGTCCGGCCGCCCAGGGAAACCCACCGATATTCAGTCGGTAGTTGGCCGTCACCACAATGTGCTTTTGCGTACGCTCTACCCATGGTGTTGGCTGTTGGTACGGGACGTCGACACCGCCGCCGACAAAGTCACCTCCCGGCAAGAAGAGTGCAACTGGCAGTTTGCGGTCTTCCGGGGCAGAAGCATTGGCCCGGATTGGCGTCCAGATGGCGAGATACAAGCAATCCTCAGATGAAGCCTGGGCCATGGCACCCGCAGTGAAACTCTGCCCATAAAGTCGAATGGCGAAGTCGGTGATGTTGGTGGTCCAGACGGTGAGGTTTTTGGACTGATACTGCGAGCATGACGGCGGAAACCGGTACGAATAGGAACGCCGTGTTGATGGCGTTACGGCGACCGGGGGCTGCCATCGCCGGGATCCAACCGGGGGTAGAGCATAGGGAATGCTGCGGTACTGGCGGACATGGGGGAAAGTGGAATCAATGAGGCCAGTGTAGATTCCCGTGTTGGTTTTGACGGTCAGCTGGTCGGCGGCGAGACTCGCAACACCGAGCAGGGCAATCGGCAGCAAAAGTGGGAATCGCATTTTCAGCTCCGGGATAGCTGGAGGACGGCTCCGAAACAAGCTTCAGGGAGGCTCCCAGGAACTTGGAAACGCTGAGCCGGGAATGCAGATCCCTACTCTGTCTTATAGCCCGCCAGGTTCTGGGATTTATATTGACTCCTCTTGTTCAATTCGGATCCCGGGTCCCAGAATGCAGGGCAGCGAGCGACATGGTGTGTCCGAGAAAAGAAGGTCAAAGTGAGTATCATCACGCGCAGCCCGACAAAAATGCGGGCAGTATCGCCATTGGGCCGAGAACCTTTTGAGGACCGTCATGTTGCAGGACAAGGTTGGATTTGAGAGTTCAGTGCCGTTGGTCGTTTCCGCTCCGGCTAAAGTGCCGCGAGAGTGACGCGCACTATGGTGGTATCTGAGTTATATCGGGGAGTATATTGGGTTTTGCGAGGTTCGGTCGGTTGGAGCTGCGGTAGTTGTGAGCTCACCGACAATACTGTAGAGCTAATGTGGCTGTCTGCAGTTACACCGCGGATGACAGTGTGTGGCGATTATTTGATTAATGACGGGATCATCGCGGATCTGGCTCGATGTGGACCTCATGGCGATCTACCTTGGCCGATCAAGATGATTGGGACGAGAAGGCTCTTGAGTCTAGATCTTGTCCGCAAACCCCGAATTCTCCGGGCGCACGGCATGATGGTACCGCAGATCCAGCCCGGACTTTGCGCTCGGCGATTGACATATGTCCTTTGCACCAGGTGTATATAAGAGCCCTGCAAAAGGTTGAAAGGTCGCGCCCAAAAGTCTCTCGAACAAAGCGCCTTGTCACACTCAGTCGGAAACAACAAAATGCCCGTTAACCCCTTCCCACCCCCGCCTCCCCTACCAAGCCCCCTAGGCCGATACCGCCTTCTCTCACCTGCCGCCTCAGTATGGGTCAGCCCGCTCTGTCTCGGAGCCATGAACTTTGGCGATGCCTGGAAGGACTACATGGGCGCGTGTGATAGCTCAACTACCGAAGAAATCCTCGACTATTTCGTCGCGCAAGGCGGCAACTTCATCGACACGGCCAACAACTACCAATTCGAAGAATCGGAGGAGCGGATCGGTGCGTGGATGAAGAAGCGCGGTGTGCGCGACCAGATGGTGATAGCGACAAAGTATACCAGCAACTACCAGGCGGTGGACGGGCAGCCAAAAAAGCAGGGTATCTTGGTGAATTTTGAAGGGAACGGCTCAAAGAGCTTGAAGGTATCGGTGGAGGCGAGTCTGAAGAAGTTGCAGACGGATTATATCGATCTGGTAAGTTTTTTCTCTCTCGGTCTGGCTATCCGCGTCTGGTCTTCTTGCCTGCTGACAGATAGACAGCTCTACGTCCACTGGTGGGACTTTTCCGTTTCAATCCCCGAACTGATGCAATCCCTGAATCACCTCGTCACCTCGGGGAAAGTTCTTTTTCTTGGCATCTCCGACACACCTGCCTGGGTCGTCAGCAAAGCTAACGAGTATGCCCGCTGTCACGGCCTGCGCACCTTTTCCGTCTACCAGGGTCGGTGGTCTGCCGCGGCGCGTGATTTTGAAAGGGACATTATCCCCATGTGTCGCGCTGAGGGCATGGCGCTGGCACCGTGGGGGGCTCTGGGCGGGGGGAGATTCAAGACCAAGGCGCAGCGGGAGGCTTCATCCCGTGAGGGACGGGCGGTCGAAGCTAGTCAGACGGAGAAGGATGTCAGCGATGTGTTGGAGAAGATTGCGGAGCGCAAAAACACGCTGCTGACGAGTGTGGCACAGGCCTATGTCACGGCTAAGGCACCGTATGTGTTTCCCATTGTGGGAGGGAGGACGGTGGAACATCTGAAGGCGAATATTGCCGCACTGGAGGTGAAGCTGACGGCCGATGATATCCGGGAGATTGAAGGGGCTACGCCATTTGATGTGGGCTTCCCAAACAACTTTTTCTACCGCAACGGGGAAGTGGATGAGCCGGGCAACGTGACTCTGCTGGCCATGGGCGGAACAAGGTATCATGTTCCGGAGCCGAAGCCGTTTGGGAGGGCGTAACGACTGCCGGGAGTGTATTGAGGAGATACGAGCCTAGATGACACGAAACATGTTTTCCTTCACTGCTCGCTTCATCGCTACAGGTTGGCCATTTTCGTATTCCACGCCGGCCTCTCCCCCTTCGCCTGAGATGGCGTCGAGTTTTTGACGCAGTTCTTCATCAAATTCGGCTTGTGTCTTTTGTGTGGGCTTGGTCTCGCCAGGTTTGACGGGCTTGTTGTTTTGTGGCTGCCGGACAGGCGGTGCGTGTATTGTGAGGGTCTGGAAAACGATGAGAGTGCGGTCAGAGAGCGGAGAATTGCGCTTACCCGGGCTGCACTCGTGACTGAGCTCAGTCGGGGAATGAGCGGAACTTTGGACGCCATTAGACCTGCGTGGCGTAACGGCGAGGGTAGAGTCAAATTCGACGACAGTGTTGGTATGGTGATTGACAATAGTACTGGCGCTGGTGCAGAGTTGGTGCTGCCGGAGGAAGTGTGGAGATGGTGATGTCATTGAGACGGACGACAATTTGGGTCCTGCACACCCACTGTTCTAGCGTGTTGTTCCGCCCACCTCATCGAACCAGATGATAAGATTCACCCAAGCGCCCGGCTTGGAAACGCGTACCGTTGCAAGAATAGGCGTTGGAGTTGGCGCGACAGAGATGCGGCTGCATGAGACTAGCGCCCAAAATCCCACACTCGTATATCGCAACTTGGCGGTTCCGTCCCTGCGGATAACCGATGCAAGGCGAGATAACCTAACCCAGCAAGATATCCCAATGTAGCTCTCGTCTCGCTCTAGCCGTTTCTGCACTTTTTGTACGACGAACCTAACCGGGTGAGTCGTTGAATATCACGATGGACGTGAAGCTGTCGGGTCGTGCAGGACAGCATCGGAACTGTCTGGCATCAACGGTGATATAAACTGAGACAGGACCTGATGTGGTCCTCTCCCCCATGCCAGAGTCACGCACCCGATCTCGACAGTAAACATGGCCAACAAGTCCAAGTCCTACTTTCCCCTCAGCGGCCTTGCCTCAGACGGATACTCAACTGAGACTGAAGCTACTGCCACATGTTTCTGCGGTGCTGTCCAGCTGGCGTTTGTACGTTCTCGTCCTCGTTACAGGATGACCACTAACGTCAACAGCCAACACAGGGTCCTGGTCTTATCGGGACTTTCATCTGCCATTGCTCCGATGTAGGCCACATCCCAAGTGAGACACTACTCATGCTCACCAGTGACAGTGCCGGAAAATAACCGCCTCAGTCTTCACCACCGCGTTCATTATCGAGGATTCGCATCTCAAACACCTTCGCGGTCGAGACAATCTTACCGTCTTCAGCCAGTCACACACCATCCCGACGGGGAATACCATGGCAAACTATTTCTGCAAGAACTGTGGGTCCCTGATGTATCGCGTTGGATCGGGATATCCGGGGGTGAGCTTGCTGAGGACGGGGACTGTTGATGACTTTCGTCTGCATGAGACCAAGCTGAGGCCAACACAGGAGCTGTTTGTCGGGGAGAGGGTCGACTGGCTGAAAGAGGTGGACGGGCTGCAGCAGATTGAGGGTTTGCCAGCGAGGCCAGCGGCATGACCTTTGTGTCGTTCATCCTTTGGTAGTCAATTCGTTTACACTCTTTTCTCTCATCTTCTATTCCTCCCACCCGATATGCTCCAATCGCCTGGTGCTCCTATGCTCTGCCTGACGTGTAAACCCCGGTGCCTGACATTTGAGCCCCGGCAGACCGTCCCTTAGTCGCTATCCTCGGACCCGACGGGCCCGATGGCCGAATGTGTGCTCAGCTCCAGTGAGGCTGTTCCCTGCCACCCATTGCGGTTCCTCGTAATCAGGGGTATCCGGTCCAGACCGGGCTGGTCGAAGAACCGGGAGCTATTCCCGGCGTGCGGGGTACAGTAGCTCACCCCCACGGTCCCACCCTGTTCCCGACCCCGCCGTATTTGGAACTTCGTAACCACCCGCAGACAACTTCGTGCATGCTGCATTCATGTCCCGTCTTCCCCTCCGCCTTGTCCGAAATTTCGCAAACATGTCCGGCGACGCCTCTCTCCGAACCTTTTTCCAGTCTTCCAACTACGCCGTGGTGGGCGCGAGTAACGACCCCGCCAAGTTTGGTCACAAAGGTAACTCTTTCTCCACATTCTCGAGCAAACAGAGTCTAACGATGCAGTCTTCCGCTGGTATCTGGATCACTCCCTCCCGGTCACACCCATCAACCCTTCCTCCAAGACGATCAAGGTCGGGGCGACAGAACACGACGCCGTCACGTCCCTGGCACAGCTCCCCAAACCGACCGAGACATCCGTCTCCATCATCACACCACCCTCCGTCACGCGAAAGGTCCTCGACGAGGCCAAGAATCTCGGGGTGCCGGCCGTATTCCTCCAGCCAGGCACGTACGACGACGAGGTGCTCGAATTTGCTCGGGCAAACTTTAAGGCCGCGGTGGGTGGAGATGGGGGATGGGGGAGTGAAGGATGGTGTGTGTTAGTTGATGGGGAGAGGGGACTGAAATCGGCAGGAAAGCTGTAATTCGGTAGTGATATACGCCGCTGCGGCTAGGGGGATTAAATGATCACCAGTCTTACCCCTAAAAGAGTGTTTGCGCGGTACTTGACAGCTTGGAGCAGTCTACCTTGCCTATAAGCCAACCTAACTAGGCATTTTATGCATTTTCAAGGGCCAGTGAGCAGGTTCGACGCTATGACGAGGAATCTTCAAGGCCCCCAATGTGTTGGAGGTAAAGCCTTAATGTTCTAGCTTGGCCCATCGCAAAACAGCTTCCCAGCTGTTCATATATCGCACAAGCCCCTCCAAACTACTCACCATATTCTCTGGATTCAAAACGAGGCTCCCGTTATCATGTACTGGGCCCCAACTTGAAGATCAGGCATATACGCTTTGCCCATTGTTTTTTCCCCCTTCAAAATTGTCTAGATCTCTCTTTGTCTCCCGCGCAACTTTTTCGAGATTTCGGGCAAACGTAATCTTGGTTCGCAGTTTACCCTTTTCTTGACTTTTCGTGTCACAAAAAGGATGACTCGCAACTAACAACAGCGGCGGCGACGGCGACAGTCGGATACCTGCTTCCTCGTCGGGTATATTCGCATTAGGCGGACTGGAAACTGCTGAGTACGCTGGGTGCGAGTTTTACTGCGCAGCGAGAGGTAAGTAGCTCCCAGGATGGTACGGAAACATTTGAACGTCGCAGCTCCTCAATCGCCAAGTGGAACATACGGGGCCTGCTCCTCACCCTGCTGGCGCTGGATCGTTCGCAAAAAGACCAACCTATTAAACGCGGCGCAGCAGTTCGCACCGGCGATATCCTAGGGCGCCCGCAGATTCCATACCAGCCGAGAGAGGCTTCGCCATTACGGGGGGCAATTGGAAGAAGTCCCCGATTATCAAAACTCTCATACCGCCGAAGACCTCATCTTGGCGGCGCGGGAAGATCTCCCGCAGGCGTTGATCAATCCACGAAAAGAGCTTAAGGCTGACCATGCTCTTCTCGCCGAATAACCGCTAATTTTGGCTTCTCTGCTCTGCGGTGGGCGTGGTACTGCCGCAAACTTGCCCTTTAAGGAAGAAGGAGCGGTCCTGGGCTAGGAAGGTAGGTAGCTGGCGCGGGTGGTGACTATGTAGGTAGAAAGACCGTATTTGTCTGGTTCCAGATTACATGTTGGGTGTCAACGTCCTCACCTTGTCGTGATCCACGGCTGATCCCGTCGGCCTCAGTCCAAGTTACAGTACAAGGTCAGTAGCCGTTCACTACATGCTGGGATTGGCTGTAGATTAAGGGTTTGACATTGGAACGGATCGTTTGGACGTTACCAGGACGTATGATACTCACAAAAATATGGTCGTAGTGGAATTTTGGTCCTGCTAAAGCTAGGTAGACATTGATATCGGTCACCTGAGTCGAAAGTTTCGACAGATTCCTCGATGAGTCTAAAGTCGTTTGCTAGTACTGTAGCTTGTATTTTGTCTTGTCCGGGGCCAAAATAGCACGGAATCTTTCGGACAATTGATCAATGTCTGCTTCTTTTTCTGGAACCTTTGCGTCTCACTGACTCCAGAATAGTCAATTGGGTCACGTCTTGCATCTTCAGCACGGCAGAGATAGTGTTGCGTGCCATAGGGCGGTCATCCTTGTTCTCCCTGGCTAGGTGCTCACATATAGTGACAGACCCAACATGGGATTCCGCGCTCTGCAACAGCTCATCTGGTTCTAAAATCGAGAATCGAGCTCGGTTTCCCGATTTTGCAAGGCTCCATCGATATGACAAACGTAATTCCCAGTCAGTCAGTCGGTCGGTCGGTCGGTCGGTCGGTATCGCCTACCCCCGTAGAACTAATGCTGGACGTAACGCCAGGGATGCGATGCGATGCGATATGCTGTTCTGTAACCGCACCTATCGGCACATTGCCTGCAAAAGTACACTGCATTTGTTCCCTTCCCTGCTACCCTGCAAAACATTCACTCGTGAGTCGTCCACGTTACTGGTTACTGGGACTCTGTTTCCATCTCTAGCTAGCTCTGCATTTCCCCGCTATTTCCAATGCTGACATCAACACAGGGTTCCGAGGTAGCGAGTCAAATACGAGATACGTCTGCCTGCCTGGAAGCGGCCAAGAATTGACATTAGCAATGCGTCTACTCTTTGGGCCTTGGACATTAACTAGACTACCTATCTTTCACCGACTGACGCATACGACCTGGACTTGCCCCGGTCGAGGTGGGCAGTTACATCTGCAAGGTCTGCAAGGTCCTCCAATATTACAACCCGCAATGGGGTAAGCTGGATTGCGTTGCATACATGGATGCCGAGGAATATTCCCGGCTTACCGTTCCGTCATTGGGGAAACCCGTCCCTCCTACTCCTACGGATTATTTTCCTATGTTACATACAGCTGAATCCCCAGCCCTTGTCTTGTCTTCAGCTCTATCAAATCGTCAGCTCTTCCAAGTTCAAAATGCTGCGATTGGCGGGTGTCATCGCGGGCCTTTTGTTCGCCAATGCCGTGGCCGACAAACCCGCGCTTGTACCCAGGACCTGGAATGGCAAGCAATATGGCTGCAAGTGCTACTTTGGCGATAAGTGTTGGCCTGCACCAAAGGAATGGGACTCCTTGAATAAGACTGTGGATGGAACCCTCGCTGTTTATATCCCGCCGGAAGCGTCGTGCCATAACTTTTTCAACGGGACATTGGGGACGGTTCCTACCTACGACAAAGGGAAATGCGACGCCTTGAAGGTTAACTACAACAACGAGAAATGGGTGTAAGTTGCACGGGCTTCAAGGGGTTCAAGCTGACCATTACAGCACCGACCAGGACATGATGCTCCTCTGGACATATTGGAGTAATTCGTCATGTTTGCCCGCGACAGAACCATCTGCGCCATGCACCTTGGGATATTACGGTGTCTACCTCCTCAAAGCAACAAAGAAGAGCCACATTAAAGCCGGTGTCGACTTTGCACGGCGGAACAACTTGCGTCTTGTCATCCGCAACACGGGACATGACTTTGTTGGTCGCAGCAACGGCTGGGGATCGCTGGTTATCAACACGCACGGCTTCCAGGACGTCAAGTTCGTCAAGCAGTGGGACGGGCCTGGGTATTCTGGGGGTGCGGTGACCATCGGATCTGGTGTGCAGGGCCGACCACTCCTGAAAGAGGCGGTCGCCCAGAAGCCGCCGGTCGCGGTTGTGGTTGGTGAATGTCCAGTATGTGTCCCCGCCTCACATTTTTCTCATGCTGACCTCCCAGACCGTCGGAGTTGCAGGCGGTTATGTGCAAGGAGGTGGTCACGGCCCACTCACCACAGAATTGGGCTTCGCTGCAGACAATGCCCTTTCTTTTGACGTCATCACCGCAGATGGTGAGTACGTGACAGCCAACGCCAAAGAGAATTCTGATCTCTTCTGGGCTCTCAGGGGAGGTGGTCCCGCCGCTTTTGGGGTCGTCGTCTCGGCTACCTTCAGGACGTTCCCTGAGGCGCGCTCCGCCGGTGCCACTTTATACCTCAACTCGACCGGAATCGGCACAAACGAGACGTTGCTCTGGGAGGGCATTCGTATCTTCCACCGACACTCCAACGCCTTTGTTGATGCCGGCCTGTATGCCCTCTTTACCATCGCGCCACTCCGTCTTCGTGTCCGTCCGTGGGTCGCCTTCAATAAGACTGCCGCTCAGCTCGACACCATTCTCGCGCCTATGAAAACAGAGCTCAAGAAAGCGGGGGTCCCCTTCGAAGATACACCAGCACGCGAGTACCCCACGTTGTATGACTTGTATCTCGACCTGTTTGAGGACGAGTCTGGCAACAATGCGCCTATGTTGACGAGTGGATGGATGTTCTCGCGGCGCGACGTGGCGGAAAACAACGACGGGATCGTTGAGGCATACAAGAAGGCCATCAGCCCGCGGGCTGACTTCGTTGACAAGGGATACATGGTTGGACATTTGTGGAATGCCGGCTATGGCGTGTCCAAAGACAAAGGGAGCGAGAGCGCCGTCAATCCGCGGTTCCGGGACGCGTCGGACCTCATTCTCTATAACCTGCCGCTGCCCAACAATGTGACTGCGACGATCGCGGAAAAGGATGATTTGCAGGCGTTGATGGCGAGTTTGGATCAGACGATGATGAAGGCTGGGCCGTACGGGGCGGCGTATATCAACGAGGTGAGCTTCCTGAGGGGATGTCAAGACACTTGCTAATTCGTGCAGGCCAACCCGTTGTTTGGAGACTGGCAAACTCACTTTTGGGGGAAAGAGGTGTATTCCAAGCTGCTGAAGATTCGGAAGAAGTGGGATCCGGAAGGGGTGTTGTATTCGCCGTCTACGCCGGGGACTGAGGATTGGGAGGTGATCGAATATGGGACGAGACTTTGCAAGAGGAAGGCGTAATACGGGTGGAGAGAGAATGGATGGAAGGAAGATGTGGAAGAGGGCGTAGCAAGGAAGCCGGGATGGTTTGCTCGCGGTCTGGACCATTTGGTTTTGGGTGTGAACGTCCAGCCTACCACCCGAACTGTCAGCTTTGTAATGTAGGAGCTCGCTATGCGATCGGCATCGGTGAAGATAGCTTGTAAGACCTCAGGGGCTGAAGAATGGCAGTGTTGCAACGGTTCTGACTGATTCGGGAAGGCACGGTACGGGTCCACGAATAGCACTCACGGCCTGCAACATACGGCGTCAATTCTGAGGTTGGCTCCTGCTTTGCTCTTTGCGATTCTCCTGCCCAGTCTGAAACATCACCCAGAGAACCACAAAGCACTGTCGCAATGAACAACCATCACAAAGCCGATGAAAACAATGACCGCCAGGGTCACGATCCGAAGAAAGTGTTTTTGCAGCGTCTAGCAAGCCGGTTGCCATCCACGCCGACAATCCCGAGCAACAGTAGGGACGAGAAGCGAGACTGTCCATCCAGGAGGTTGTACAGGCGGACCCGGACCCGGAGATGGTGGTGAACCGCATCAATCGTCCTCCATTAATGGCCTCAAAAGTCAACTGGTTCGCGCTTTGGGTTGTAAAGGGTCGTCCTAAATTGTCTGGACTTTCTTGGAGTCTCAGCTTCTCGCAGCGCGTTGCCCGTGGTGAGGTTCGGTTTGACGCTTCGCATTACTATGAGTCCCAACATCTCTCGACTCACGATCGTGCGAAGCTTTTATCGGCAGACCCGTGTTCTACTTCTGAGAACCAGAGAACCCTACATGACCCCCGGTCTATGCTTGGAGCTTTTGACCCTCATCTGTCATCCGTTTTGGAACGGTGACATCTCGGCCCTGCGATACGTCCTCCAGTCGACCGTGGCACGACGGTACGACTGCCACGCACCGCCGCCCTTCCCTTTCCCGCGCTTGTCTCCAGCAGAGAGAGTAAGCCTCGAGCAACGCCACAGAGAAGACCCAAATACCACAGCAGCGGTAGTAGAGAGCATCTACCAACGGGAGGAACCGTTGAGCAGAAGACCGGAACTCGGCCGGCTGCTCATGTATATCCGGAGAACGGGGCCGCCCAACTACGATTTCCATCCACAAGTCAACTCGGAGTGTCCCCATGATGAAGTCTTGTTTTATCTGGACTCGAAAGACGTGGCCTCGGTCATTACCATTCTGGACAAATATTACACCCCCCAGTACACCTTGACATGCGAGGGGTTTTCCCGGGGATATGTTTACTCGATCAACGCAACCCTCAAGAACCATGACCACAGCAATAGTACCCAACTCTGTCCAGCCAACTTGATGGAACTCATTTACATGAAGAAGTCATGGCAGCTCGCCATGCGCAGGACTTATGCCGTTGCCCGCCGGTATCACGACAATGGCGAATGAGGTACTGGGTTTGATGGGAGATAACGGTGACCACTAGGCCTCTTTTTGTGGGTCCTTAAGCCTTTGATTCCAGCAGCCGAGGCCTCTAAAGCCTGGGCTTGAAGCGTGATGATGGGCGGTCATTAGGTGTTTTTGGGGGG